>Ga0172368_10000663_pt1 | contig 49092 bp, 42 predicted proteins | sample Lak11m_FD_114540 | JGI IMG/M metagenome (GOLD analysis project Ga0172368, IMG submission 114540) | Freshwater microbial communities from Kabuno Bay, South-Kivu, Congo - kab_022012_11m | ecosystem: Environmental > Aquatic > Freshwater > Lake | place: Democratic Republic of the Congo: South-Kivu... | reverse complement strand
AGAATAATTCATGCCTATAATAACACCAGGATACATACTAAATTAAAAATGCCGCCTGTTTTATACAGCCGGCAATATCAATTGACCCATGGACAATGTGTCTAAGAAAATGGGTACCTTCCATATCTTTACGATAGGCTTTTGTTTTATTCTCAAAAATGCTATGATTTAAGCATCCACAGGAAGTAGCAAAATGCCACTTGACTATTTTGTGTTTATGTGGTATAATGATTTTATAATAATTACTTAAGTTATATTAATAAAAGGTTCGTCTTTTCAATCCTTTATTAATATTCCATCTTAAAAATATGAATATGGAATTAAAAAACAGCCATGAATCCGAAGTAACTTCTGAAGTAAAAGGAGAAACCCCAGAGTTTAAGGCTCAACCTCAAAGTAATGAAACCGCTAAAATGTTGGCGGAAGATTACAAGAAGGCTGAAGCTTTAGCCTCTGAAACTTTGAACCAAATCCATAAAATGGGTGAGGCCGAATTGATTAAGGGCAAAATTGAGTCTATGCCTAAGACTGACTCCGAAAAACGTTTGAAGGAAAACGTCGGTGTTAACATGGAAGAATTAGAAGCTAAAAAAGCGGAATTCGCTGGCTTATCTAATGCTGAAATGTATAACAAATTCCAGACTTTAACCTTAGAAAAGACCAAGGCTTTCTTGGTCGCCGCCGGTCAGGAATTAAAACCATCTGAAAAAGGCGAATTAAACTTAGTTTTAAAGAAAATTAACTCCACTTTAGAGGCTATTGAATTAGGCCAGAAGAATGGCAAAGGCAGCGCTATTAAAGGCTATGCCGAAGTGATGAAAGAGAACGTTAACAAGAAGGCTGACGGTTATATGGCTTTTGATAATTTATCCAAGGTCTATAAGAAGGCTGGTTATGAATCCAGTTTATTCAACGGTTCCAAGGTTTACGAAAGCTTCCAAAATGACTTAGCTGAAGGCGTTCTAACCAAGGATCAACAAGAAGCTTTTGCTAAGATGCAAAAAGAAGCTACCAAGAATTCAGGTAACACTGCCGCTTCTTTCGCCGCTGGCGGTATGAGTCAGAAGATGCAAATTGAACCGATTTTCTCCAGTAAGACCACCGAAGAATTAGGTCAAAAATACAAGAAAGCTGCTTAATACTCTATATATAAACAAAAAACACCCCAATTTGGGGTGTTTTTTGTTGGTCTTGATTTTTTTAACTGGATAATATAAGATAGGGGTAATTGAATAGACACCTTTAAGAAATCTTTTGGTTTAATAGGTGGCCAAGAGGCTTCCCCTCGCGGGAGGTTAAAAGCGCTTTTTTTATTGTCTGAATTTACTTCGATAATAAATTATAACTCGCTTTTATAGATATGAGTAACGAGACAACTAAGCAGGACGCTTTTGGTGCCCTCTTAGAAAAAGAAGATCTAAAAATCCCTCAGGTGGGTGACATCGTCAAAGGTTTGGTGATTGCCGCTTCCAAGGCTGAAGTCCGTTTGGACATTGACGGCGTGATGACCGGTATTGTTCGCGGTCCGGAATTATATCTGGAAGCCGAAGAATACACTAATTTAGAACCGGGTAAAGAAGTTGAAGCCATGGTGGTTGATGCTGAAAACGAAGACGGTGAATTGGAATTGTCTTTCCGCCAAGTTGGTCAGGGCAAGGCTTGGGATAATTTGCATGATGCTTTCAAAAACAAGACTACGGTCTTTGTTAAAGTAGCTGATGCCAATAAGGGCGGATTACTCTGTAACTATCGTCAAATTAGCGGCTTTTTGCCGGTTTCTCAATTAGCTCCGGAAAACTACCCTCGGATTAGCGGTGGTGACAAGAGCAAGATTTTAGAGAAATTAAAATCTTTTGTCGGTCAGGAATTTGAAGTTAATGTCATTACCTTAAACGAAGATGAAGGTAAAATTATCTTCAGCGAGAAGGATGTTTGGAACAAGAAACAAAAACCAATTTTAGAGAAATATAAAGTTGGCATGGTGGTGGAAGGTAAGATTACTGCCGTTACCAACTTCGGTGTTTTTGTCAGTTTTGATGATAACATTGAAGGCTTGATTCATATCTCCGAATTGGCTTGGCAGAGAATTGATTCTCCAAGCACCTTATACAAAGTTGGCGACAAGATTAAGGCCGAAATTGTAAACATCGATGGCAACAAGATTTTCTTGAGTGCCAAGAAGATTATGAAAGATCCATGGCTCGAGGCAGTTAACAAATATACCGTTGGTCAGACCGTTAAGGGTAGTATTTTGAAGATTAATCCTTTCGGTTTGTTTGTTAAACTTGATGACGATATTCACGGTTTAGCCCACATCACTCAATTGAATTTAAGCAAGACCGATAAGATCAACGACCTCTTCAAGATTAATGAAGAACGTGATTTCGAAATCTTGTCCATTTCTCCTTCTGATCATCGTTTAGCTTTAAAGTTAAACAAGGAAGGCAAGAAAGAGAAGGCTTCCAAAAAAGAGGAAGAGGTAGCTGCTGAAAAACCAGCCAAGAAGGCTAAAAAGGAAGAGACAAAAGAAACCGAGGAAGAGGCTAAGCCAGTCAAGAAAGCCAAGAAATAATTAGATCGATAAGACGTATAATAAAAGGGGCAATTTTGCCCCTTTTATTTGCTAAAATAGCCCGGCTGTTATATACTGAGTCTATAATTAGATTACTTTAATACCCTATATTATGAAAAATTTACTGAAGAATTTTCTGATTTATTTTGTGGCCTTTTTGATAATTGCCAGTCTTTTTAGCGCTTTTAGCGCCAAAACTCCCAAGAGCGACAAAGTCGGCTTGGAATTCATGGTAAACGAAATCAATAACGGCCAGGTCAACTCCTTGTTAGTTTCCGGCGATGAGATTCAAATTGAAATGAAGGATGGATCCAAAAAAACCGCGCTCAAAGAAACCGGGGAATCGCTCTCAGCGCTGCTCAAAAATTTCAATGTTGACAGCCAAAAATTATCAGCCGTCAGCGTCAAAGTCAAAGATAGCGGCAGTGCTGATTTCTGGTTAATGACCGTCCTGCCAATTTTACTCCCGATTCTTTTGATTGGTGCCTTCTTGTATTTTACGATGCGTGGCGTGGCCAGTGCCAATTCTCGCGCCATGAGCTTCGGTCAAAGCGGCGCCAAAGAATTCCAACTCGATCAAAAAGTCAAAGTGACCTTTAATGATATTGCCGGTGCTAAAGAAGCTAAAGAGGAGTTAAAAGAGGTGGTCGAATTTTTGAAGACCCCTAAAAAATTTCATGACCTTGGTGCTCGCATCCCCAAAGGCGTCCTCTTGTTGGGCAGCCCGGGAACCGGTAAGACTTTGATGGCTCGCGGTGTGGCTGGTGAAGCTAATGTCCCCTTCTTTCATATTTCCGGTTCGGAGTTTGTGGAGATGTTTGTGGGCGTCGGCGCTTCTCGGGTCAGATCATTGTTTCAGAAAGCCAAAAAAAGCGCTCCTTGTATTGTTTTCATTGATGAAATTGATGCCGTCGGTCGCAAGCGCGGTTCCGGTATGGGCGGCTCTCATGACGAAAGAGAACAGACTTTAAATCAAATTCTAGTGGAAATGGACGGTTTTGAACCTAACGCCAATATTATTGTTCTGGCTGCTACTAATCGTCCGGATGTGCTAGACCCGGCCCTACTTCGTCCGGGACGCTTTGATAGACAGGTGGTAATTGATATTCCGGACATCAAAGATCGCGATGAGATTCTGCAAGTTCATGCTCGCAAGAAACCGCTGACTCCGGGAGCTGATTTGCATAAAATTGCCGAAAGGACTCCGGGATTTTCCGGCGCCGATTTGGAAAATGTGTTGAACGAAGCGGCTATTCTGGCGGCTCGGCGCAACAAGAAAACTATTGATATGGAAGAGATGTATGAGTCAATTGAAAAAGTGATGATGGGCCCGGAACGCAAGAGCCGTATTATTACCGACAAGGAGAAAAAAGTTACCGCCTATCACGAAGCGGGGCATGCCATTGTAGCTCACTTTTTGCCGCACACCGACTCCGTTCACAAGGTTTCAATTATTTCTCGCGGTTCAGCCGGCGGCTATACTTTGAAGCTTCCGAGTGTTGATCGCCATATGCATTCCAAGACCGAATACGTCGAGGAATTAGCTGTTTTGTTGGCCGGTCATTTTGCCGAGAAGGAAATTTTCGGTGAAGTTACTACCGGTGCCACTTCTGATTTGCGCCGGGCTACCGCTCTGGCTCGCAGCCTGATTACCGACTTCGGCATGAGCGATGTTTTAGGCCCACGCACCTTCGGTCAAAAAGAAGAAATGATCTTCCTGGGTCGTGAGATTCACGAACAGCGTGATTACAGTGAAAAGGTGGCTGAGGATATTGATAAAGAGATCAGCTCTTTTATCACCGAGGCTAGCCGCATGGCGGTCAAGATTATCAAAGACAAGAAAGATTATATCGAAAAGGTGGTGACTGAATTACTCGAAAAAGAAACCATCGAGAAAGAAGCCTTCGAGTCGATTGTCGGGCCAAAAGCGGTCTAAAATTGACTATTTTGGGGGGTGTGATATGCTTAAATTGTCTTTAATTTAAGAGAAATATAAATAATTTAAATTTAATTTTATGGCTAATCCAAAAAAGAGAAAAACCAAGAGTGCCGTCGGCAAAAACAGAGCTCATTTAGCTTTGACCAAGAAAACTTTAAACAAATGTCCTAAATGCGGCAAGACCGTTCAACCTCATTCCGCTTGCCAGTTCTGTGGCACTTACAAAGGCAAGGCCGTTTTGAAAGTTGCTTCTAAAGCTAAAAAGGCTACTGCCACTAAGAAGAAATAATATGTCCAATCGTCATTTAGCTCGAACCATCGCCATGCAAACTTTGTTTGCGTGGGATTTTAATGGTAAAAAAGATGAAGATGTTAACGCTTTAATTGACGAGAATTTTGCTAACTTTGCGCCGCAGTTTGATGACGGCGGTTTTGTCCGTGAGACCATTAAGAGCATCCTGGAGCATAGCGAGGAGATTGATAATTATATTCGCCGCTATGCCACAGAGTGGCCGCTCGAACAGATTACCATCGTCGACCGTAATGTTCTGCGCATCGGTATTTATGAGTTGTTATATTCAGAAAATATTCCACCGCGGGTGGCTATTAATGAAGCGATTGAAATCGCCAAGGCTTTCGGCGGAGAGTCTTCCGGCAAGTTTATCAATGGCGTTTTAGGAGCCATTTACAAGGATATGCCGGAGTCTGAAAGAATTCGCCGGGAAGCTATTACCCAGAAACTGCAAGAAGCCAAGGAGTCTCGGGCCAAGGCGGAAACGGAAGAAACCAAAGAAGAATAGATCTTATTTTAGGGTTTAATAATTAATTTATTAAACTGCTAAATTGCTAAATTGTTTATTTACAGTTTAACAATTTAACACTTTAATGATTTGTTGTATGTCCAATTTAGCTAAGTTGGAAGCAGCTATCGGAGTCACCTTCCAAAATAAGGACTTGTTCCAACAGGCCTTGACTCATCGCTCTTATCTCAACGAACACCCAGATTTCAAAACCGGACACAACGAACGCCTGGAGTTTTTAGGTGATGCTGTTTTAGAAATTATCGTGACCGAATATCTCTTTGTTAATTTTCCACACACTCCGGAAGGCGATCTGACTAACTGGCGCGCCAGCTTGGTAAATGCCAAGATGCTCTATCAAGTGGCGGATAAATTGGGCGTCGAAAACTATCTCTTATTATCCAAGGGCGAGGCTAAAGACAAAAACACTAAAGCTCGTCAATATATTTTAGCTAATTCCATTGAAGCGATTATTGGTTCCATTTATTTGGACCAGGGGCTGGAAACCGCTAAGGGCTTCATCGTCAAAAATATCGTTTCTCAACTGGACGAAATTCTCAAAAACCAAACCTACTTAGATCCTAAATCCAAGTTTCAAGAAGTGGCCCAAGAGAAAGAAGGGGTTACCCCGGTTTACAAAACCATCAAAGAAGAAGGTCCCGATCATGAAAAATTATTTACCGTCGGTCTTTATCTCGGCGAAGAATTAATTGCTGAAGGCGACGGTTTATCTAAACAAGAAGCTCAAGTCAAGGCCGCGGAAGCGGGTCTGAAAAAAAAGGGCTGGTAAAAAACTATGACTATCAATAAATTTTTAACTATCGCCGCCGAACAGAGAGCCTCCGACTTGCATTTGGTCGCTGATCTTAAGCCGGTTCTGAGAATCGACGGACAATTGGTGCCAATCGATGAGGCTTTAAAGAAAAACAAGCTGTCGGCTGACAGCGGCCAGGCAATTCCGGAGTATAATAATGATGTTTATGTACTGTCGGAAGAAGGTGAAATTCTGAAGGGTGGTCGCCGAAAGAGTGAAGACGGGGTCTTTTCTCCTTTGACCAAGGAAGATTTGAATGCTTTTGCCAAGGACATGTTGCTACCGGAACAATTAGAGCGCCTGACTAAGGAAAAAGATTTGGATTTCGGTTATTCGGTTGACGGCTATCGTTTCCGCGTCAACGTTTCCTACGAAAAAGAAAATTTGAAAGTGGTGGCTCGCGTTATCAATAATCAAAGCCCGACTCTGGAGGATGTTAATATGCCTCAGATTATTTATAATTTGCTGGACATGAGACAGGGCCTGATTCTTCTGACCGGTCCGACCGGTTGCGGTAAGTCGACTTCGCTCGCCGCCATGATTAATTATTTAAACGAGAAATATAATTACAATATTGTTACTTTTGAGGATCCGACTGAATTCATTTTTAAATCCAATAAGAGCATTATCACCCAAAGACAATTGGGAGTTGATTTTCCGTCTTTTGCCAGCGGTTTGAGACATGTAGTGCGCCAAGACCCCAACGTCATTATGGTGGGCGAAATGCGCGATTTAGAGACTATTTCCTCAGCTATTACTCTGGCTGAAACCGGTCATTTGGTACTGGCTACCTTACATACCTTTAACGCCTCTCAGACAGTTGATAGAATTATTGATATCTTTCCGCCCTTCCAACAGAATCAAATTCGCTCTCAGCTCTCCATGATTCTGGCGGCGGTTATCTCCCAACGTTTATTACCGAAGGTCGGTGGCGGTCGAGTTGTCGCTCGCGAAATTATGATCAGAAATTCGGCCATTGCCAATTTGATTCGAGAACAAAAAATTATCCAAATTAAGAATGTCATTGAGACTAGCCACAGCGATGGTATGATTAGTCTAAGCCGAGACATTAAAGAACTTTATGATAAGGGCTTACTCAGCAAGGAAGTGGCTCAGAGCCAGTTGGATGAGTTAGCTCTGTTGGTTTAATAGAGTGCAGGAGCGGGTAATATTAAAAATATGAAATTTATCATCAATGTTTTAATATTTTTAGCTTTAATCGGTTTTTGTTTTTATTGGTTCAATGACTCCAATCCGGACAAAAACGATCCTAGTAAAATTCCTTATGTTGGCAGTGTTTTTGGTGCTATCTCGGAAAAGTATGCCGAGGCTCGTTTTTACCTGGACAGCGGTCAGGGAAATGTCTGGGATTTTCTGCAGAATACCGAGAAAGTACGGCAGATTACCGACAAATTTAGAGAAATTTACGAAATCGGCCAGGCTCCATCTCAACCCTAATATCAAATCTTTAGCGCCCCTCCGGGGCGCTTTTTTTATTTATCTTTTTATGGTATAATTTTGATGTTATCTCAATAAATTAAGATAAAAATCAAATGACTAAAAATCATAAATATATTTTGGCTTTTAGTGCTTCTTTAGTTCTGGGCCTAGCCTCGGCTCATGCCGCCTCGGCCTTGGATGTCGGCACTAATGTGGTTTCCAACACCATTCAGCTTTCAGGTTCTAATCCTTTGAAGATTGCCGCTCAAGTGGTTAACATCGCCATGATGTTTTTGGGTATCATTGCCATCTCCCTGATTATTTTTGCCGGTTTCAAGTGGATGACTTCCAATGGCAACGAAGAGAATGTGGCGGCCGCCAAAAATATTTTGAAAAACGCCGTGATTGGTTTATTAATTATTCTATCTTCCTGGGGCATCGTCGCCTTTATCTTAAATCGTCTAATTGGTGATACCGGCGGTAATGGTCTAAATGGTCTCGGCGGTGGCCGGAGTGGTTTGGGCTTGGGTAGCGGCGCCTTGGGTACTTGTACCATTCAAAGCGTTTATCCGGAACCGGAACAAAGAGATGTCCCCAGAAATACTGCTATTATTATCACCTTCAAAGAGGATGCTGATTTGAGCACTATTTGTATGAGCGCTTCTTCTACCCCTTGCGCTTGCGACAACACCAGCGCTTGTAATCGCCTTAACTCCGCCAACCTCAAAGTCTATGAAGGTGCCGGCTTGCCGGGAGATGCCAGTTCTACTGACGCCATTGTCAATCATCCGATCGGCAACAACCGCATTATGGTTATCACCCCGCTTTTACCTTTAGGTTCTCCGTCTAACAATACTTGGTATACTACTTATCTTTCCAACGATATCAAAGCGACCACCGGTTGCCCCAATGGAGCGACTTCTTGCGGTATGTTCGACACTTGTGCTACCGATTATTTCCGTTGGCAGTTTGAGGTCAGCAACAAATTGGATTTGACTCCACCGCAGGTAGCGGCTAACAGCGTCTTTCCGGACCCGGACGACCAGGCTGACGGCGTTTCCGTTAATGCCACTTTAGAGTCAGCTATCGGCGCCTTCAAGGTTAATGACTTGCCGGTAGAATATATTCCGGCCGCTCCCGGTACTGTTGCTCCTAATCCTGGTCAGCCGGCAACAGTTACCTTAGAACAAAATTATAATGAAAATGCCAGCGCTGATTTCTCAGTTACTTCCATTTTGGGAGATAAGGCTCAGCTTTACAAGGATGGCTCGTCGGTTGGTGTAGCTTCTTTTAGCGGTAATAATGTTACTTTCCCGGGTTACTTCAAACTAACTGTTAATGGTGACGGTTCTCATCCGGTTGGCAATATGTGGACAGTAACTATTTCTCCGGCACAGAAAGCTGACACGATTACTGTTGGCAGTGATGTCTATACTTTTGTCAGCGGCTCCGGTAATGGTTACAATATCCCCATTGCTAGTGGCAATGCCCAGCAGGCAATTAATATTGCTGCCGCCCTGGGAGCTCGAACTGATATTTTGGCTAGTGTTAATAATGTTGATAATGAAGTGATTGATATCCAGGCTAAAGTTGGCGGCTTCGCCGGTAACAGTATTAATCTGGATGCCAGTCCCAATGCTCCAATTAGCATTAATGCTATGCATGGCGGTTCTGATGCCAATCAGGTGGCGATTGTTCATGATCGTCGCGACAAGCCGATGAATTCTACCATTCAAATTAATTTTAATGAAGCGGTTAACCCGGTAACAGTTTCTGGTAATGCCGGTGATGTGGCCTCTACCATCCAAGTCGTGAATGATAATCAAAATGCTACCTCTAGTGGCGCAGTCTGTACCGAAAATACTGATTGCTTGTCATATAACTGTGATGGCGCTCATTGCGTCGGTAATTATGTTGATGGCAAGTTTGAAATCTCCAATGGCTATCGCACTTTAGAGTTTAGAACCAATAATGAATGCGGCATGAACGGTTGCGGTGAAAAGATCTATTGTTTACCGGCCGACAGTCACTTGCAAGTCAAAATTAGAGCGGCTAATTTGGTGGACTGTCTTATTAATGACGATTGCGCGGCTAAGGCTCCTTACACCACTTGCGTTGACAGCAACGGCCTCTTCAAATCTTGTCGCAATAGCGATGGCCAAAACTACCCACTCTCCAAGATTATCCCGATGATTGGTGTGATGGACGCCGCTTTCAATTCCCTGGATGGTAACCGCGATGCCAATGCCGACGGTCCGATTTCTTTCTATGATGAGAATGTCCAAAATGCTACCTACAAAGATAGTTACCGCTGGTCCTTCTTCATCAACAGTCAAATTGATGCCACTCCGCCGAAGATCAGAAGTATTATTCCGACTACCGCCGGTGCCAGCGAGAACTTATCCGATCCGGTAATAATTGAATTTGATAAATTGATTATGAGCAGTTCTCTCCAAAGTGGTTCAATTAAGTTAACTGTTGGCACCACCACCATTGAGCACAAGCTGCTTAACCTGCGCAGCACCACTAACAACCCCGTGGGCTACTGGACTACCAGTGAGAATTTAGACTATAACCCGCTCGACGGTCAGCCGGATATTACCCGAGCTAGCGTTAATCATTCCATGTTTGGAGAGAATATTGACTATGTTTCTCAGGCCGGTTCCGGCGTGAAGGATATTTTCCAAAATTGTTTCAAACCATCCAGTGGTCCGGATTGTAGCGCGGATCAGAGTAGCCCGTCTTGTTGTAACGGCGTCCCGGAAAGCATTCTGGAAAATGGTGATTGTCCGACTAACTAATTACTGCTCTCCAGCCTTATTTTACAGTCACTTTATCTTTGACCAATGAGGAGAGGAGTATGATAACATTATTGATTATTTAATTTATGGCGACGGTGGCCTGCCTGTTTCGGTCAAGTTGCTAATAAACAAGTATGAGTAAAGAGAAAAAAGCTAAGTCAGTGGAGGAAGCCAGCAAGGATGATGGCAAACGAATGGAGGCCGCCATCTCAGCGATGAGTCAAATTAAAGAAAAATTTGGTGAAGGTTCCATCATGAAGTTTGGCGATGTGCGTAAGACTAATATTGATGCGGTTTCTACCGGCTGCCTGTCTCTGGACCTGGCCTTTGGTATCGGCGGCGTTCCTCGCGGTCGAATCATTGAGATCTTCGGTCCGGAATCATCTGGTAAAACAACCCTGGCCCAGCACATTGTGGCTGAGGTTCAGAAATTAGGGGGGATAGCGGCTTTTGTGGACGCCGAACACGCCTTAGACCCTGATTATGCCCAAAAAATAGGCGTCAACATCAAAGAGATGCTTATCTCCCAACCGGACACCGGTGAGCAAGCCTTGGAGATTGTAGAGACTCTGGTGCGCTCTAATGCCGTGGATGTCATTGTTGTCGATAGTGTAGCCGCTTTGGTGCCTCAGAAGGAAATTGAGGGCGATATGGGCGACCAGCACATGGGTCTTCAGGCTCGTTTAATGAGTCAAGCTCTCAGAAAATTAACCGGTATTGTGTCCAAGACTAAAACCATCGTTATCTTCATTAATCAAATCAGAAACAAAATTGGAGTCTTCTTTGGCAGTCCGGAAACGACTACCGGCGGTAATGCTTTGAAGTTCTATTGCTCTATTCGTGTAGAAGTTCGTCGTACCGCTCAGATTAAACAAGGCGACAAGATTCTGGGAAACAGAGTCAAAGCCAAGATTGTGAAAAATAAGGTAGCGGCGCCGTTCAAGACCTGCGAATTTGATATTATGTATAATGAAGGTATCTCGATTGCTGGTGACGTTTTGGATCTGGCCACTGAAAGAGGTATTATCAAAAAATCTGGTGCCACTTATACCTATGGTGATATCAAGTTGGGAACCGGTCGGGAAAATGCTAAACAATTTTTGAAAGACACTCCGAAGCTGATCACTGATATTCGTCAGAAAGTTCTGGCGCAGGACAAGTTACCAGAGACAGCGGCCTCCAGTGAAAAAGTAGAAACTACTGAAGACGAAAAATAATATGATTAAAAAGATTGAAGAAATGACGGGCATCAAACCCTTCCATCATGTGGGCGGATTTTTTAGCCGTCTTCTGACCTTTCTTAAAGAATATTCGGTCATTGGTGTCGCCTTGGGTGTGATTGTCGCTCAAGCCGCCAAGGATTTTGTGGATAATATGGTCAAGGGCGTCTTTATTCCTCTCTTTAACCTCCTTATTCCCGGCAATGAGATTGCCGCCTGGAATTTCAGAATCAGAGGAGTTAGATTTGATTTTGGCGCTCCGCTCATTTCTTTTGTCACCTTATTAATTATCGTTATCTTCCTCTACTTGATCTTCAAGCGCATCATCAATCACTCATTACTTGAAGAGGAAAAGAAAGAAGAGTAGAAATAAATTATTTTTGGTAATAAAAAAGCCTCGTGTGAACGGGGCTTTTTTGTTTTCTACTGCAGAGACAGGGCAACCTCCATTTTGTAGGGGCAGTTAGATGCTGCGGCCAGTTTTCGCAGCCGCTCGAGATAGGCCTGAGTCTGGTTGTTGTCATCTCCGGGCAGTTTCATGGTCATTTCTCCGTCAATGAAATTTTGGGAAATCATGAGTGCCACCAGGAGTTCTTCAAAGCTCATTTTTTCTACCGATTTTTGGTAGGAGACGGAAAAATGTACCAGCTCATCCACTGAAAGACTGGAGTCTTGCGGTTCGTCCAGACTGATTTGGACTGACAGTTTGGATAGGATTTTTTTCATTTCTGGGTAAGCTTTATTTTGCAGTATAAATCCAGCTTCCGGTGTGTAGCTCCAGCTATTATCTCCCAGCATGGACTGAAAAATAAGTTTTTAGAGGTTGGTCTAGAACAAAAAAGAGAGATGATAAAAAACGTGTTTTAGAACGCTGAAGTCAAAGACGGAAAATTGGCTAATATTAATTTCAAAAAGCCATTTTCCGTATTTGCAAAAGACTCCCAAATAGGGAGTCTTGACATGCTGTGCGCCGTGAAGGATTCGAACCTTCGACCTTATCCTTAAGAGGGATCTGCTCTACCAGCTGAGCTAACAGCGCTTTAGATTGTTTTTAGGGGGTGCCTGTGGCTGAGGAGAGGCTCGAACTCTCGACCTTAGCGTTATGAGTGCTACGCTCTAACCAACTGAGCTACCCAGCCATTATTTTATACATAATAATAAAAAAATTCAAGTCTGTAAACCCCTAGACTGTGCACCCGGCAGGATTCGAACCCGCAACCTTCTGGTCCGAAGCCAGACGCTCTATCCAGTTGCGCTACGGATGCAATGGGCCTATTTATCAAAATAGGCCAGATATTTAACTTTTTAAAGCTTCTTTCAAGTTCTTACCGGTTCTGAATTTAGCCACTTTTACAGCTGGAATGGTGATACGTTCTTCCGGTTTTTGAGGATTAACTCCACCTCGGGCATAACGGGTCATGGAAGAGAAGGTGCCGAATCCGGTCAAGGTGACTTCGCGATCGTGTTTGAGTTCGTCGATGATAATTTCTGCTAGCGCTTCTAGCATGGCCTCTGATTGTTTTTTGCCGATCTTGTCTGCTTCTTTAGTAATCTTCTGGTTGGTCTTTTCGGCCAAGATTTCAATTAGTTTAGCTTTGTTCATATAATTTTAATTATCTAGCAAACTCGATAACGCGAGTTTCGCGAATAACATTAACCTTGATTTCACCCGGGTATTTCAATTCTTGTTCAATCTTGTTGGCAATTTCTCGAGCCAAGGTATGGGACTTCAGATCATCGATGGTGTCAGACTGGACAAAGATGCGAACTTCACGACCGGCCTGAATGGCATAGGTCTTTTCGACGCCCTCGAAAGACAGGGCAATCTTTTCCAGTTCTTCCAAGCGTTGCAAATAATTTTCTCTCGTATCACTGCGAGCGCCAGGACGAGCGGAGGAAATGGCATCAGCCACTTTGACGATGACAGCGATGAGAGTAGATGGATGATCATCGTGGTGAGTTTCAATTGGAGCGATGATTTCTGCCGGGAGGTTAAACTTCTTGGCGATGTCGCGACCAATCTCATTGTGGTTACCTTGGATCTCATGATCAACGGCCTTGCCGATATCATGCAGCAAGCCGCCCTTTTTGGCAATAGTGACATCGGCTCCCAATTCTTCCGCCAACATAGCGGAGAGGTGGGCCACTTCAATGGAGTGTCTCAGGGCGTTCTGGCCATAGCTGGTGCGATATTTGAGGCGTCCCAGAATTTGAACCAGTTTTGGATCAAAACCGGCCACACCAACGTCGTACATCGCTTCTTCTCCGGCCTTCTTAATGTCGACGGCAATATCTTTTTTGGCATTTTCCACCGCGTCTTCAATCTTGGTTGGGTGAATGCGGCCATCTTTGATTAAGTAGTCTAAAGCTTTTTTGGCGATGTGACGGCGGATGAGAGAGAAGCCGGAAATAGTGATGGCGTTAGGGGTATCGTCAACGATAATTTCTACACCAGTCATTTGTTCAATGGATTTGATATTGCGACCTTCACGACCGATAATGCGACCCTTCATTTCGTCACTTGGCAGATCAACGGTGGTGATGGAAAGTTCCGGAGTATAGGTGGAAACCAAACGTTGCATGGCGTTGGCAATCAAGTTCTTGGCTTGTTCGTCGAAGGTATCATCGTTCTCTAACTGCAATTTGTTTAAGCGAGCCAGGATGTCATCCTTATATTGAGTTTCAATATTTTTGAGTAAAACGTCCTTGGCTTCATCCTTGTTTAATTGAGCGATTTTCTCTAATTTCGCCAATTGTTCTTCCTTGATTTCCTTGATTTTTTCCTTGATTTCCTGCACTTCGTTCACTTTGTCATAGAGCTTCTGTTGCTTCTCCTGGAGGTCTAATAATTTCTGGGAGAAGGCGGTTTCTCTTTGCTCAAGACGTTGTTGCAGGGAGTTAATTTCCTTGCGTCTTTCGTTCTCTTCTTTCTTGGCTTCGTCAATAATTTTGAGAGCTTTCTCTTGGGCGTCTAATTCGGTTTTTTTGTATTTAGCTTTAGCGTCATTCAAGATTTTTTCGGCCTTGCTTTCGGCGGTACCGATTTTAATGGCGGAACGTTTACGATAAACAAAATAGCCGGCGGCAAAGCCAGCAGCTAAAACGACAATATACAGAGCGTACTGCATATTTTTTATGACTAGATTTTAGGAAGTGAGGTCATCTCTTATCTGGAAGCATCCCAACGCAAAATAATTTTGGTCGAGGGTTCGAGAATGATATTTGATGAGATTTTGGGTATTTGACGAGTTAATATTTGGAATTTGTAACAACCGGAGCAACCGCAACTTGCCTAAAAGCTTTAATTAATTATTAATGGATTACCAAACAACCTTAGCACAGTTTTTTTTCTTTGTAAAGTTGGCTAATATTGGGCGTTTTATAGTAATTTAGCAATTATCTCAATCTTATTTACTTTTTCCCGTAATATTGCTAAATTATTATTAGTCTTTTGACTTTAGGGGGCTCGTAGCTCAGTTGGTTAGAGCGCTACATTGACATTGTAGAGGTCACTGGTTCGAATCCAGTCGGGCCCACAAATTTATTCTTTATCATCATTTATGTTTAACATTTTTTTCAATCGGGAAAAACCTCATTATCAAATCGCTCCGGGCGGAGCCTCTGATTTGACCGAGCGTTGGCTCGAAGATTCAGCCAGCGAAGGTCAATTGCTGGTGGATGTTTTTTCGACCGAGAAACAAATCGTCGTCAAGGCCGCTATGGCCGGAGTCAAACCGGAAGATTTAAACATTTCTCTGCACAATGATTTATTGACCATCAAGGGCAAAAGAGAAGAAGCCAAAAAATCACAGACAGCGGACTACATTTATCAGGAGTGTTATTGGGGATCATTTTCTCGTTCTCTGGTTTTGCCGTTTGAAGTCGATTCCAAAAAGATTCAAGCCTTTATCGAAAATGGCGTTTTAACGGTTGTTTTGGACCGAGTTGAGGCTACCAAGGATATAAAAATTACAGTCAAAGAATAATATGCTTTACAGTTTTACGGTCTCTGGTTTTGAAGCCGACCAGGCTATTTTGCAAGATGAGGCGGGTGAATTATTGCTTTGGCCTCGAACTAAATTGCCGGCCGACCTTAGTCTGGGAGCTAAGATTTATTTTTCCGTTCATCCGCAAAAAGATTTGGTGGACCATGATCCGCAATTAGCTAAAAATATTTTAAACGAAATTTTAAAAATTTCTTAAATCTCATGACATCTCTGCGCGCTAAACGTTTTTGGTTTTTGTCTCTCGCCATTGTCTCGGCTTTTGCGGCTCTTATTTTGGGGGCCTATTTAGTTTATGCCAAGGTCTATGACAACCGGGTTTATCCGGGGGTAAAAGTCGGCTCGCTAGAATTGGGTGGTCTGTCCTTTTCCGAGGCCGAAAAATTAATTAAGGAGCAGAGCGATGATTTGGCTAACCGGGAGTTGAGTTTTGCCTATAAAAACCGGACGGCCACTATTGCTTCCACTAAACTATCTTTTGATATTGATTTATCTTCTTTTGTCTGGGACTTTGATTCCAGTGCTACCGCCAAGAAAGCCTATGAAGTGGGTCGGAGCGATAATTTCTGGGCCAATCTTTGGAGCCAGATCAAATTGCGTTTTGACTCCCGCCAAGTTGATTTCGTCTATCGTCTCAACGAAGAGGCAGTTACCGCCGAGCTCAAGAGTAAGTTTGGCGACTTGGAAACTCCGGTCAAGAATGCTCAGTTAGTTTTTGATCCCGCCTCTTTTATTTTTAGCATCAAAGACGCGGTTGGCGGTGAGACTATTAATTATGAGCAAGCTTTAAATAATTTGAAAGAGGACTTGGCCGGTGGTGATATCAGTCCGATAACTTTGGTTTCTAAAATGGAGTCGGCCACCATCTTGTCGAGCGAGGTCCATAATGCTCAAGCTGGGGCCGAAGCTCTTCTGACCAAAACTCCTTTCACTCTCAGCTACCAGGCTAGCTCTTCTAAGGCGGCCTTGAAGTTTGAGATTAACAAGGCTAAATTAGCCTCTCTGTTGGGCTTAGAGAAGGATAATCAGGTCAAAGTGGCTCTTTCCTCAGAATTGGCTACTAAGTTCTTGGAAACGGAAATAGCCCCTAAAGTCGGCAAGGCTCCGACCAAGGCGCGCTTTGAGATTAAGGGCGGCAAGGTGGATAATTTTCAGGTTAGCTCCGACGGTTTGAAATTAAATGTAGCCGAGTCAATTAAGAATATTAATAACTATTTGGAGACTTCAGCCACCAGCTCGCTGGCTTTAGTGGTTGATGTCGTCTCCGACAGCAGTGTCGCCGAGGCTAGTGTTGACAATCTCGGCATCAAAGAAATCATTGGTACCGGTCACTCCAATTTTGCCGGTTCCCCTAAGAATAGAAGACATAATATTGCTGTTGGAGCCGCCGCGGTTAATGGACTATTGATTAAGCCGGGTGAAGAGTTTTCTCTCGTTAAAACTTTAGGAGAAGTTGACGCCGCTTCCGGCTATTTACCGGAGTTGGTTATCAAAGAAAATAAAACTATTCCGGAATATGGTGGTGGATTATGCCAAGTCGGTACCACGGTTTTCAGAGCTGCTCTTTATTCCGGTTTGCCTATTACCGCCCGCCGCAACCACTCCTATCGCGTCACCTACTATGAACCGGCTGGCATGGATGCTGCTGTTTATATTCCCAATCCTGACGTTCGCTTTGTTAATGACACCAATAATTATATTCTGATTCAGTCCCGCATTGAGGGCGATGACTTCTATTTTGACTTCTGGGGGGTAAAAGACAATCGTCAGGTGGAAGTTACTAAGCCGGTGGTCTATAATATTGTTAGGCCGGCCCCTACCAAGACTGTGGAGACCTTAGATTTGGCCCCGGGTCAGAAGAAGTGCACTGAGCACGCTCATAATGGTGCTGATGCCTATTTTGATTATAAGGTGGTCTATAATCTTGGGGCTCCGGATGAGAAGAAAGAGGAAAAGCGTTTTGCTTCTCACTACGTACCTTGGCAAGAAGTTTGTTTGGTCGGTGTTGCTCAGTTGAGCGCGACGAGCAGTGCAGCCACCTCCACTCCAGCGCAATAAAACCTATTTTTAGATAACAAAAAAGAACTCCACTAGTGGAGTTCTTTTTAAAATAAAAAAAGATCATCTAAAACGGGATAGGCAAGAAAGTTTTTTTCTACGAATTTGTGAGCGTGAGCCCTAAAACCGTGGAAAAAAATCCCATGCTTGTCGTGCCTGACCCGTTTCAAGTGACCTTTGTTTTTCTGTTCTCATTGTTAACGACTTATAACTATATCATATAAAAAATTATTTGTCAATACACAGTTTATCCACAGATTTTAGCGAACCAATAAAAGTGGCTAAAATTCAATAAAATCAGGGTTTTGTGTAATTTATGGCGCTTTCGTTCAGGGTTATTTTAAGGTCTCCATCGTAGTCGGTGCGGATAACTTTTATCCCTAATCCTTGCAGGTTACTGAGAGTCTCAGCGGAGGGTAAATTGTACTTATTATCCTTCCCGACCAGGATGACGGCCAGTTGCGGCTTGATCTGACCCAAGAATTCTAAACTGCTGGCAGTCTTGGAGCCGTGGTGACCGGTCTTGAGAATCTGGTCATGAAGATTCGGATAGGCCGAGAGCAGTTCTTTTTCCACTGGAGTTTCGGCGTCACCCATGAGGAGAATTTTGTTCTGACCGCAAGCTAACTCAGAAACGATGGAGCTGTTATTGATGTTTTTGAAATCTTGGCCGCTAATATCGGTCAAGGGAAAAAGAACCCGGAGCGAGCAATTATCTCCTAAATCCCAACGCAGATTGGCGGGCTTGGTTTGGGCTTTTTTCCCGGATATTTCTTGGAAATAACGATAGCTGGCGTCCTGGTAGTTGGCGCCGGTATAAACAATATTGGAAACGATATAGCGTTTGATGACGCCGATGAGTCCAATCAGGTGGTCGGCGTGGGGATGGGTCAAAATCATCAGATCAATTTTTCTTTTGGTATAAGGCAGGAGCCGTCCGATTTTTTCCAAAACCAATTCATCCGGCCCGCCGTCAATCAAGATATTTTTTCCGCTTCCGCTCCGAATCAAAATGGCATCACCCTGGCCGACATCTAAAAAATAGACTTCCAGGCCGGTACGGGGTCCCAAGGTGCTTTGTTTGAGGGCCAGGGCAGGAAGGAGTAATAGTAGGCCGATGGTTAATAAGTGCTTGATTTTCATGCTTTAATGATAGCATTGGGGGATTAAAGGACTAATAAAATAGCTGTAAAATTAAGCTAAAATCAACTTATATTGACATAAATATATAAATATGTTATAATAAGCTTATCGTTTTTTGAAAATAAACCAGTAGTATTCACCCAAAAAAATATATCCGTTATGATAGATTTAAAAAATATCAGGACTATAGACGCTAAGAGTCTTAATCCTAACCTGGAAATTAAAGTCATTAAGAGCGACTTGCCCGAAAAGCTGGCGCACTTTGGCTATGTACTGATTAATGTCCCGACTCCGTTTGATGGTCAAACTGGCGACAAACATATGAAATTTGTTCCAGCCCATTACTTACGGGTTGATTGCCATGAAAAGTACGCTTTAATAATTAATGTTCCGGAACATTATGTCCGGGGTGATTTTTCTCTTCCAGCCGAAAAAAGATGTGCGGTAACTCGCCACTTTTATGTTCGTCCCGAAAGTTTGGGGACCAGAATTGTCGCTTCAGTAGAAGTTTTGAAAAACAGTAACGGTTCGATCGCCCTGAATATAGTGGAAATCGTTTCCGTTGACAAGCGTAGCCCCCAGAACAACGAAGTGGTTCTGAGTCACAAACCGATTCCCGGATTCAAAATTTCTATGCGCCCGGTTAAAGAAGGAGAAACTGAAAGCAAAGTGCTGTTTCTTATTCCCGGTACCGATCGTTGTTTGGAATTTATCCCACTGCCTAAACCGGAAATTGTCTTCATGCCGGTTAGCCCGCTAAAATCTTAACTAAAAAACAAAAAAACTCCTGTCTAAAAAACAGGAGTCTTTTTTATTTCCAAAATATTTTAGAGACGAGATTTTAGGTAGTCTTTGAGTTCGGCAATCTTGACTCTTTCTTGCGTCATGCTGTCACGATCGCGGACGGTGACGTCGTCATTTTCTAGACTGTCAAAGTCAATAGTCACACAGAAAGGAGTGCCGATTTCATCTTGGCGGCGATAGCGCTTGCCGATGTTGCCGTTGTCATCAAATTCACACATCAGTTCGGCTTTCAGGTCGTTATAAACACCATGTGCCTTGTTAACCAAATCCGGTTTGTTCTTTAACAGCGGGAAAATAGCCACCTTAATTGGAGCTAATTTTGGCGGGAATTTCAGGACGGTTCTGGTTTCACCGTTTTCCAAAGTTTCTTCAGTATAGGCCTTGTCGATAATGGTAAAGAGAATGCGACCCAGACCGGCGGAAGTTTCCACGACGTGCGGCATAAAGCGAGTCTTGGTGGCCTCATCAAAATAACTTAAATCAATGCCGGAGAATTCGCTGTGTTGAGTGAGATCAAAATCACCGCGAGCATGGATACCCTCAATTTCTTTGAAGCCTCCCAGAGATTTGAAATTATATTCAATATCATAGGCGTCGCTGGCGTAGTGGGCCAATTTTTCATGTTGATACCATCTGATGTCAGACTCTTCTAGGCCATTGGCCAAGTACCAATTCCAACGAGTCTTTTTCCAATCTTCAAACTTCTCTTTGACATCTTGGGGAAAGAGAAAATATTGCATCTCCATTTGTTCAAACTCCCGAGTCCGGAAAACAAATTGGCGAGCGACGATTTCATTGCGGAAAGCTTTGCCGATTTGAGCGATACCAAAAGGTAATTTGTGGGAGCTGGAGTCTAAAGTATTTTTATATTGCAGATAAATACTGCCACAAGTTTCCGGTCGGAGATAGACCACATTTTCTTCACTGAGTTCATCGGTTGGGGAACCGAGGTTAGATTTAACCATCAAGGAAAATCTTTTGGCGGCAGTCAAATCTTTCGAGCCACAGCTGGGGCATTTAAGTTTGCCGGCGTCCTTCAGCTTGTTCAGTTCATCGTTGATGAATTCCAGGCTGGCCTTGTCGGCGCTAACGCCATATTCTTCCAATAAGTGATCGGCGCGAAAACGACTTTTACATTTTTTGCAGTCAACTTGCGGATCGTCAAAACTGCTGACATGGCCGGAAGCCTCCCAGGTTTTAGGGTTCATGAAGATGGCGCCATCGAGACCGACAACGTCTTCTCGCTCTTGAATCATGGCTTTCCACCAAGAATCACGAATATTGTTCTTGAGCAGAGTGCCATAGTGACCGTAGTCATAAACGGCGGAGAAGCCGCCGTAGATTTCCGAGGAAGGGAAGATAAAACCGCGTCTTTTGCAGAGGGAAACTAGCTTTTCCATGAGATTATTCTGTTCCATATATTTATATTAGATTTCGTTAATCGCTTTAATGCCCAATAACTCTAAGCCATTTTTAATTATTTGTCCAACCGCTCCAACCAGCTCCAATCTGGCGCCCTGAACTGCGGTTGAGCTCTTGATAATTTGGACGTTGTGGTAGTAGTCATTGAAGTCTTGGCAGAGTTCAAAGATGTATTTGGTAATTTCTGATGGATCATAATTATCGGCGCTTCTTTTGACCGCTTCTGGGTATTTAGCCATTTTAACAATCAGAGTTTTTTCTTGGGGCTCACTTAAGACGCCATAATCGGCAGTCTTTTTTACCCCCTTAACCTTATGGGTAAGACTCATAATGCGAGCGTGGGTGTATTGCAGATAGGTGGCGGTATAGCCGTCGAATTTCAAGGCCTCCTCAATATTAAAAGTAATGGTTTTTTGGGAGGAAACTTTGAGCATTTCAAATTTGATAGTGGACAGCGCAATCGCCTTAGCCACTTCTTTAATCTTTTTGTCGCTCCAGTCGCTCCGTTTTTCTTTGGTAGTTTTAATGGTGCTCGCGAGAGCCTCGTCCATTAATTCTCGATAGGTGATGACGTTGCCGCTACGAGAGGACATCATACCGGAGGGCAAAGTCACGAAGTCATAGGCCAGATGAGTGATCTTTTGTTTGTAGCCCATCAGTTCCATAATTTTAAATAGCTGTTTGAAATAGAGCGCTTGGCGGACATCAACCACGTAAATTGATTCTTTGATCTTATTTTCTTTGAATTTCTTGACCGCTAAAGCTAAGTCGGCCACTGGATATAGAGCGGTGCCGTCGGAACGGATAATCGGCAAAACTCCCAATTTATATTTCTCCATGTCGGCAATAATGGCGCCGTCGCTTTTGACGAGTAGGCCGGATTTAATCAGTTTTTGCACAATCTTTAGGCCGTCGCCAATCACTTCACTTTCATAAAAAGTTTTCTGAAATTTTATTTCCAGCTCCTGGTAGATTTCTTTTAAGTAATCAATGCTCCAAGTTCTGGTCTTCTTCCAGAGTTGGTAAGTGTCGCCCCGGCGGCTTTCAATTTCTTTCATGATTTTAACAACCTCCGCTTTGGCCAAGTCGTTATCTTCCAGGGCACTAACCGCTTCCTTGTAGCAATTACCTAAAATATAACCTTTGCTATCTTTGGAGGCGGCATAACGTTTTTCATGGCGCAAGAAATACCACAAAGTCTTGGCGGCGAAAATACCGAAGTCGTTGATGTAGGAAACGGGGATAGCTTGATAACCGCTGGCGACTAAAAGTTTATTGACTGAATCGCCGAAACAGATGTTGCGGAGATGACCGATGTGGACTTCTTTGTGGGTGTTGCCGTTGGAGTATTCAATCATCACGCCGGCTTTTTTGCCGGAAGTATTTTGGCCGTATTTATTTTTTTCTTTTTTGATTTCACCCAAAACTTTCGCGGTCAAATTGCCGTAGTTCAAGAAGAGGTTGACGTAAGGGCCGACAGTTTTGATGTCCAATACGAGGGGCTTCAAAGCCTTATTTTTACTGAGTTTTTGTCTGATTTCTTCGGCTAAGCCCACCGGATTTTGTTTGGTACTTTTAGCCAGCGCAAATAAAGCCAGGCTCAAGTCGCCTAACTCCGGGCTGGGCGGATAGCTGATATCTAAATCAAAGCCAACCGCTTGTTTAATTTCCGCTTTAATCTTTTCTAGAGTAGCCATGAAAATTTAGGTGGTTATTTTTAAGTATTGTCTCTTGCCGCGCTGAATGATGATCTCGCCTTTAATCTCCACGGTGAGATTAATATCAGAGATAGTTGCAAAATCATCTTGGCCCATTTTGATCTTGACTCCGCCCTGATCAATTAGACGGCGAGCTTCACTCTTGCTCGGAGCTAATTTGCTCTCCACTAGGAGATCCAGGACGTTGATAGTCTTGGAGCTGGCTTTGAAATTAGGAATATCATCGGGCATTTCTTTGTTCTGGACGGTCTTCACAAAATTCTCCTGAGCTTCGAGTGCCAGTTTTTCACCGTGGTTGATTTTAGTAATTTCCAGAGCGAGACGCATCTTTAGATCACGCGGGTTAGCCTTAGCCTTTTTGAGGTCGGCTTTAATTTGCTCCACTTCTTCATAGGGAATGTTGGTGCAGAGTTCAAAGGCGACGCCAATGGTGCCGTCTGGCCAAGACATCACGGTGCCATACATATCATTAGGGGCGGCGTCCAAAAAGACAGCGTTTCCTTCCGATTTACCCATCTTGTTGCCGGCATCATCAGCCAGTAGTTTGAGGGTCAGGACAAATTTTTCTTTGTTTTTAAGGGATTTCATGAGGTCGCGGCCACACATCATATTGAACATCTGGTCATTACCGCCGATTTCCAAATCAACATCCATGGCGACACTGTCATAGGCTTGGGTGAGAGGATAGAGGAACTCGTGAAGATAAATCGGGCGTTCTTCTTTGAGACGTTCTTGGAACATATCTCGTTGGATCATTTGCTGGACGGTAAAGTGTGAGGAGAGTTCAATTAATTCTTTGAAGTTCAGCTGGTCGTTCCAGGCGCTATTGTATAGAACTTGGGTCGGATTATCGCCGTCGAAGTCCAGATAGGCTGAGGCCTGAGATTGGTATTCACGGGAGTTTTCCAAAACTTGTTCGCGGGTTAATTTTTTGCGGGTCGCTTTCTTGTCGGTTGGGTCGCCAATCATGCCGGTAAAGTCACCGAGCAAAAAGATAACCTCATGGCCTAATTTTTGAAATTGGGCCAGCTTGTTAATAGAAATAGCGTTGCCGATGTGTAGGGAGGTAGCGCTGGGATCGTAGCCGCAATAGAGGCGGATTTTCTCGCCGCTTTGCAATTTTTTCTCTAATAGTTCTCGACTGGGGTAGATCTTTTCAACGCCACGGGTCAAGAGCTCAGCTATCAGCTTTTTGTCGGTAATTACTTTGCCCATATCATTTGTTTAGAATTATTTAATATGTTATAATAGTACCAAACTATTATAAGTTTTTCAACTTTATTTTTAATTAATAAGCCAAAAAATCGGCTTTTCAATTTTATGTTCTCATACCGCCAAATGCTCTTACAAAGCTTTAAGATTGCTTGGAAAAACAAGTATTTATGGTTTTTCGGTCTCTTCGCTTCCTTGTTGAGTATCGGAGCTGAATACCAGATTTTGACTCGCGCTATGAATCGCGGCGCTTCCCTGGAGTGGTTCTATCATTGGAGCAATTTCTTCCATTCTGGCCTATTCAGTTGGGGCTTCTTCCCACGTTTGTCCCAACTCTTTGTGGAGAGTCCGGTGTCTATGGCTTTGGTGGTAGTAGTAGCTTTAGTCAGCTTAGCTATTTTACTGTTTTTAGTCTGGTTAGCGGTGGCTTCTCAAATTGCCATTGTTAATAATTCCCATAAGATTTTGAAGAGCAAGAAAGAAGTGGCTAATTTAAATCTGCATGCCGGTGTTTTGGCTGGTAAGAAAAATTTTTGGTCAGTTTTCACTTTAAATTTGATTTCTAAGGTGTTAATTAATCTCTTGGTTTTAATTATTAGTCTGCCCTTGATGTTTATTGTTTGGAACAAGATTTTTTCTGGCATCATCTATATTATTCTCTTTGTGCTCTTTATTCCTATGGCTATCGCTTTAGCTTTGATGATTAAATATGCGATTGCTTTTGTGGTTTTGAAGAAAGAAAAATTAGTCCCGGCGCTTAAGAGCTCTTGGCATCTTTTCCGCAATAATTGGATTATCAGTTTAGAGATGGCCTTCCTGCTGTTTGCGGTTAGTTTCTTGGCCACTCTGGTAATTCTAATCGCGGCGGTAATTTTAGCTATTCCGTTTTTCTTTTTAGCGGTCGCCATGCTTTCCATGTTTACGACTTTAGTTTTCTGGAGCGCGGTAATGCTCGGACTGATTGTCCTTACCGCTTTCGTGATTCTTTGCGGTTCAATTTTAGGAACTTTCCAGGTAGTGGCTTGGACCAACTTGTTTGAGCATTTAGGTCAGGGCATTGAAAGTAAACTTGAAAGATTATTACCGGAACATATTAAGAGCAAAACAATTAGCCTCAAATAATATCCCTTTTTATGAGTGGATTCGATTCGATTTCCAGTTTGCTGGGTAATAAAACAGCGCTGTCTGATGACGATACTCCTCAAGGCAAACTGATCGCCAAACAAAAAGAAATTCAACTCAAGAAGATTGAAGAGCAGACTGAATCTCGAGCAACCAGCTTAGGTTTGGATTACGTCAATCTTTTTGGCTTTCCTATTAGTCCGGAAGCTATTGGTTTGATTCCGGAAGAGGAATCACGCCAGTATAATCTGGTCTGTTTTTATTATGATGGCGAGAATGTCCGTGTCGGAACCACCACTCCGGAAGAACCCAAGGTCCAAGAAATTATTACTCGTCTCAATACGCAATATTTTACCAAGAGTCGTCTCTATGTTATTTCTCCGAGCAGTATCGAAAACGCTTGGGAGTTCTACAAGAATCTGCCGAAGGTCAAAAAATATGACTCTGGAGTAGAAATTAAAGAAGAGGATTTAGAGAAATTCAAGAGCGCAATTTCCAGTTACAAGAACCTTAATGAACAGATTAACAAGGTCAACACTTCTGATATTGTAACTTTGATTTTAGCGACAGCCATGAAGACTGGCGCCTCTGATATTCACATTGAAGCCGAAGCGGCCAACGTGATTATTCGTTTACGTATTGATGGCGTGCTGCAAGAAGCGGCGGCAATTGATCGCTTAAAATGGAAGAAGATTATTTCACGCATGAAGATTCTGGCCGGCGTGAAGATTAATATTGAAGATAAACCGCAAGATGGTCGCTATTCTATCTTTTTGAGTAATGAGAAGATTGATGTTCGTTCCTCTTTCTTGCCAACCTCCTACGGTGAGAGTGTGGTTATGCGTCTATTGCGTTCCAGTTCTGTCGGTCTGCCCTTTGAAGCTCTGGGTTTACGTCCGGAAGTCTTTGAAGTTTTGAAGGCCGGTATTGCCAAGCCAAACGGCTTAGTCTTGACTACCGGTCCGACGGGGTCCGGAAAAACCACCACGCTTTATGCGGTGTTAAACAAATTAAATGAACCGGGGACTAAGATTATTACCTTGGAAGATCCGATTGAATATCAATTGAAGGGCATCAGTCAAAGTCAAATCAATGCCAAGAAGGGTTATAATTTTGCTGACGGTCTGCGCTCTATTTTGCGTCAAGATCCGGATATTGTGATGGTGGGAGAGATCCGTGACTTGGAAACTGCCGAGATTGCTGTTCAAGCCTCACTCACCGGTCATTTAGTGTTATCCACACTACATACTAATGATGCCGCTGGTGTTATTCCTAGAATGATTGATATGGGTGTGAAGCCCTATTTCTTGGTGCCATCAATTAACGTTGTTATCGGCCAGCGCTTGGTGCGTAAAGTTTGCTCCAATTGTCACGTGGAACATGTTTTGACGGAAGCGGAAAAAGAACAACTGCAAAAAATTCTCTCCGTTATTTCTCCTAAATCCGGTATTAATATCCCTACCACCCTACCAAAGATTTACAAAGCGGGCGAAGGCTGTGAAGTTTGCGCCGGTATTGGCTACAAAGGAAGAATTGGTATTTATGAAATCTTTACCATGGATGAAAAGATTAAACAGTTGACGATTGATAATGCGCCAGCCTTCAAGATTCTGCAACAAGCGATTGAAAATGGCATGATTACCATGCTTCAGGACGGTGTTTTGAAAGCAATGGAGGGCATGACCACGCTCGATGAAATTTATCGAGTGATTGGTGACTTTGATTACGTCAACGAGCTTTATGATATTGTGGTCTCTCAAACTATGGGTCGCGGTATCAAGATCAGTGAGACTGATTTGGCTCGCGCCTTCGATTTGCTTAAGACTCCGGCGATGATCAGTGAGCTCATCAAAAATGCTCCGGTCAAAGATTTGATTACGATTATTATCTCCCTCGCAGTGAAGAGCGAAGCGGGTGATTTGCATATTGAACCAACTGAGAACGACGTCAAAATTCGTCTGCGTATTGATGGCGTCATGCATGACATGTTGCATTTAAGTAAAGAACACTATCTGCCGGTTCTGGGAGAAATCAAGCTGCTGTCCGGCTTTGTCACCAACGTCAAACAAGCTACTATGGATGGTCGCTTTGCAATTTTCTTAGGCGCCTCCAAGATGGATTGTCGTGTTTCCATTATTTCCGGCGGCTACGGCGAAACTATCGTTATCCGTTTGTTATCCGGCAAAGAGAGTGCTCTCGATATGGCCGTTTTGGGCATTGAAGATTATGCACTGCAAGTCCTGACCGAAAGCATGAAGAAGACCAAGGGTATTATCATCACTACCGGTCCGACTGGATCTGGTAAGACCACGACATTGTATAGTATTTTGAAAACTTTGAATAAATCGGACGTCAAGATTATCACTGTGGAAGACCCAATTGAATATCAAATGGAGGGCGTGATTCAAACTCAGATTAATGCCGAGCAGGGCTATACTTTTGCGGCGGCGATGCGCTCGCTCTTGCGCCAGAACCCCAACATCATGATGATTGGAGAAATCCGCGATGAGGAAACTGCTAAAATTGCCATTGAGGCCGCTCTGACCGGTCACTTAGTGTTGTCTACTATCCATGCCAACAGCGCCTCGGGCGCCATTTCTCGTTTCTTAGGTTTGGGAGTTGATAGGCAGCAACTGGCCAACTCCATTGAGTGCTCGGTTGGTCAACGTTTGGCCCGCAAGATTTGTTCTTTCTGCCGTCAGGAGGCTACAGTCGAACCAGCAATATTAGCAGAAGCTCAAACTATTTTGGCGCAGATTAAGAATCCGGCCGTGAAGGTGCCAACCGAGATTAAATTCTTCAAAGGTGCCGGTTGTGACAAGTGTAATTTCATTGGCTACAAAGGCCGGGTCGGTTTATATGAGACGATTGGAGCTAACCCGGAAATCGGCAAGGCCATTCAGAATCCGGCTTTTTCCGACTATGATATTGAACAAGAAGCGATTAAAAACGGCATGATTACCATGCTGCAGGATGGTGTGCTCAAAGCTCTCAAAGGCGAAACCACCATTGATGAAGTGTTTAGAGTTTGTAAATAAATAATAATGTCAGCTATGATCAACAAAAAATTTATCGAAAAATTGAAGAGTGAATACACGGCGAGCGGTAGCGAAAGACGCCAAATCGGCAGTCTGGCTAATGTGGCTTTATTTGAATCCAAAAAAATTATCTTCGCTCTTCATCGCGGTGACCTAAAACCGGCTGAAGCTAAATTCCAAGAAGTGGAAGAAATCTTTGCTAAACTGGATAAGAATTTCGGCGTAGCTCGCTTGTATCAAGAAGGCTCCTTCAAGGCGGCGGTGGAAGAGTATACTGAGGCTAAGATGTTGTACTTGGTTTTAAGCAGCCAGAAGCTGGATGCGATTAAGGGGATTAAATTAAATTATGAAACTTACCTTGGTGGTATTTGCGATTTGATTGGTGAGATGGTCCGAGTGGCCACTAATGAAGCGGCGGCCGGAAAATTCCAGAGAGTGAAGGAAATTAAGGAGCTGGTAAATGAAATTATGGCTCAGCTGGTAGATTTTGATTTGACCGGCTATCTGCGTACCAAATATGATCAGGCCCGCGGACATCTGCGTAAGATTGAACAGATGGATTACGAAATTAGACTCAGAAAAGAATAAAATTTTTATAAATAAAAAAAGGTTCCTACTTGGGAACCTTTTTGCGTTAGCTACATTTGATGTTAGCCGCATTTAGTTGCTGTGAGTCGTTGGTTTTCTCCTAAGGAGATTTTGATAACCTCGAGTGGCAACAATTCTTCGGCCTGCCCAGTGATTTTACCCCAGATTATTTCACCTATTTCTGGTGGAACGGCAGTCAGACAAGTTTCGCTGACGGCGCAATGGCTGAGAGTATTTTTAATGGCTTGCATAATCTCGTGGCTGGTGGGGGTATGCCCGTTAATCATCAGTCTTTCATCGGCCCGAATGTAGTGATAGTGTTTCATTTTTTTCTCCTGAAATTTTTCAAAAGAATCGGTAATGAGAACTGATTCCATTCCGGCTCCAACCATAATTTTGCTGATGGGCAGATGGTTAATTTCGGGTAGCCCTTCAAGCTCCACCTGTTGGTGGGGTTTGTGCAGACTGCCGCGGCCGTCAATAACGACCAGTAGCTGTTTTTCTTTTTTGGCGTTTAAACTCATTTTTAGGTACATTTTAGTGTAGGGCTTTATTTAATAGTATTTTGGCAATTTTGTCAATATCTGCTATAATTAGAACATGAAAATAGGCATTATTTCAGATATTCATGATAATTTGGTTAACTTGGAGACTTTTCTTTCCTGGGCCAAAAAAGAGGGTATCGAGAAAATCATTTGTTGCGGTGATGTGACCAATTTAGAGACTTTGGACTTTTTGGCGAATAATTTTGCCGGAGAAATAGTGCTGATTCGCGGTAATATGGAGCTCTATGATGATAATTCTTTGTCTAATTTCTCCAATATCAATTATCTGGGACGTTATGGCATTTGGGAGATTGATAATATTGTGGTGGGTATTTGTCATGAACCGGATTATATCTCCCAGGTCATTGCCAGAAATCGAGCAGTCCAGATTATTTTCTATGGTCATACTCACAAGCCGTGGATTGAGAACCGTGATAGTATTACCCGGGTTAATCCGGGAACCATGGGAGGGGTTTTTCAAAAGGCCAGTTTCGCTTTTTGGGACACAGCTACCGGATCTTTGGAGCTTAAAATTCTAGATTTAATCAAATAAACTTATGTCTGATAATAAATTGCGCGCCTTGGCGGTGACGGCCGCTTATTCCGCCGGAGAAAAATTGCTGAGAAGCTATTACAAACACAATCGTAGTGATGCCAAGTTTAAATCCGGTCATGAAATTGTGACTAAGTCTGATTTAGCTTCTGAAAAGATTATTATTACCACCATCAAAAAACATTTTCCGGAGCATCGCATCCTGTCGGAGGAGGTCGGCAAGATTCCCGGAAGCTCGGAGTATCTCTGGGTCGTTGATCCGCTGGATGGCACTCATAATTTTTCGATGCATAATCCGCTCTGGGCGGTTTCTTTGGCGCTCTTTAGAAAAGAGCAGCTAATCTTGGGAGTAGTTTTTGCTCCGGCTTTGAACGAATTATTCTTGGCCGAAAAAGACGGTGGCGCTTGGTTGAATGGAAAGAGAATTAAGGTCTCCAGCTATCAAGGTCCGAAGGTTATCAACACTTTTTGCCATGGATCTAAAGTGAGCGATATTAAGAAAGCTTTGAAATATTATAATTACCACAAGCTTCACGATTTAGATTGTCGTCAATTAGGTTCAGCTTCACTGGAGTTGGCTTATACCGCTGGCGGTCGGCTGGAATCAATTGTTATTCCCGGGGCCAACTCTTGGGATGTGGCTGCCGGAGTCCTGTTGGTTAAAGAGGCGGGCGGTCGGGTGACCGATTTCCAAAATAAAGCTTGGAATCTCAAAAGCACCGATATGGCAGCCAGTAATGGACTAGTCCACAAGGAGATTTTAGCGACTATTAATAAAAAGTAATCATTATGAAAATTGATTTACAGCTCCACTCAACTTATTCCGATGGTTATTTGAGCCCTACTAAACTGGCGGCTTTTGTGGCTGCTCAAGGCATTAAAGTGGCAGCTTTGACCGATCATAATACCTTGGCCGGACAGGCGGAGTTCAAAAAAGCTTGCTCAAAATATAGAATCAAGACTGTCCCGGGATTGGAATTATATGTCAAAGTCGGCAGTCGAAATATTAACATCTTGTGGTACAACTATAATCCCGATTCCCCTGAGCTTCAGGCTATTCTTTTAGAAACACAAAATCGCCGCCGACATAATATGCGCTCCAAGTTATTGCAACTGCAAAAATCCGACTTTCATTTGGAGATCGAAAAGATTTTGGCCAAATATCCAAACTATATTCCGGTCAACAAAATTGTGGACGAGCTCTTTAGTTCCACGGCTAACCAGAAATTGATTAAAAAACATTTGGGACTCCAGAATCCCCGGGAGGAAGATTTGATGGCGGAGTATTTTTTCAACAAAAAATCAGCTCCACTGCGCGACTCCTATCTCAGTTTGAAGCGGGTTCTGAAAATTAGAGAGCGCGTCGGCGGTCAGATAATCTTTTGTCATCCTGGCCATCACAACAAACTGCGCGGTCAGATAATTCCCAAATTAAAGTCTCTGGGGATTGATGGCTTGGAGCTTTTGTCACCTCACCACAGTCATGAAGCTATTATGTATATCCAGTATCTGGCGCAAGAATTTGATTTGGTAACTACCGGCGGATCCGATTTTCATAAATTTGAGTTGCCTGACAAGAAGATTAGATATGCCGGCGCCTGGTTTGAAATTGATTCTAAGTACCTCAGAAAAATTGATCGCATTATTGGAAAATAAAAAAAGACCCAGATTAATCTCGGGGCCTTTTTTATTGCAATAAACTTTTGATCTGACTGAGATTTTTTTGGACTACCGCCTCGCCATCTTTAATTAGGCCGGAGATGACCGTTTGGTCATAGTATTTTTTGAGACGAGAGCCCTTGTAGGCCCCGGAAGCTCCTGGTTCAAGCAGAATGTCGGTGTGGCGGGTATTGTTTTTAGCCAGATTGGCTAAGAGTATTTCTAATCCCCGCATCACCACTTTAGAAGTATTCAGTTTTTTGGTTTCAAATTGATAATGATTATAGAGATTGACGGAGATTACCACATCAGCTCCCATATCTTTGACGACATCATCCGGTACCGGGTCGGAGGCACCACCGTCAATTAATAGTTTGTCTTTGAAGGCTACCGGCCGGAAGGTGAGTGGGACGGAAACACTGGCCCGGACAGCGGCCGCTAAATCACCTTTTTGAAAAACAAATGGTTGACCTTGGATAATGTCAGTAGCAATTATTTTGAGCGGTATTTTGGCGTCTTTGAATTCTGCTCCTTCCAGTATTTTGCGGAATAATTTCTCCAGTCGGTTGCCGGTTAGTAAACCTTCGTTGCGGGAGATATCGAAGATTAATGAAATTTTTTCGGTCTGATTTCCCAGTAGGGCTTCTTCCAGTTTTTTGATGTCGCGGAAAACCGCATAATGAGCGGCCACCAGAGCGCCAATGCTTGATCCGGCCAAGAAATCAATCGGGATATTATTATTCTCTAAGGCTTTAATAACGCCGACGTGAGCCGGTCCGCGGAAGCTGCCGCTACCGAGGGCTAAACCTAGAGTTTTACGATTAGGGGTATTCATAGCTTAGAAGTATTTTTTTAAGTATTTTCCGGTCCAACTATCTTTTACTTTAGCAATTTCTTGCGGAGTGCCGCAAGCGACCAGGTGTCCGCCCTTGTTGCCACCTTCCGGTCCGAGATCAATAATCCAATCAACTGATTTAATGATATCCAGGTTGTGCTCAATGATTAAAACGGTGTTGCCTTTGTCGACCAGCTTATTCAAAACTTCCAGCAAGCGCTTGATATCGTCAAAGTGAAGGCCGGTAGTCGGTTCATCTAAAATATAGAGAGTGTCGCCGGTCGCCTGGCGAGATAATTCGGTTGCCAGTTTGATTCTTTGGGCTTCACCGCCGGAAAGAGTGGTGGAACTTTGGCCGAGACGAATATAACCCAGGCCGACATCAAACAAGGTTTGTAATTTTTGGCGGATATTTTTTTCATCTTTGAAAAATACCATAGCCTCCTGAACGGTCATCTCCAACACCTCAAAAATGTTTTTGCCGCGCCATTTAATCTCTAGAACTTCTTTTTTGTAGCGCTCACCTAAACAAGTCTCGCATTTGACGTAGATGTCCGGCAAGAATTGCATTTCGATTTTTATAATTCCATCACCGCCGCAAGTTTCACAACGACCGCCGACAGTGTTGAAAGAGAAGTGGTTAGCTTTATAACCTTTGACTTTCGCTTCGGTAATATTGGCAAATAAATCTCGAATGGGAGTAAATACCTCGGTGTAAGTGGCCGGGTTGGAGCGCGGGGTGCGGCCAATCGGTGACTGATCAATATCAATTACTTTGTCGATTAAATCCAGTCCCTGGATTTCGCGGTGTTCGCCTGGGTGAGTTTTGGCGCGGTAGAAGTGGCGAGTCAGGGCATTAGCCAAGATATCGGTCATGAGGGTTGATTTACCTGAGCCGGAGACACCGGTAATGGCCACAAACTTGCCCAAAGGAATATGGACGTCAATGTTTTTGAGATTGTGTTCCTTAGCTCCTAAAATACTGATATGTTGACCCGAACCGGAGCGATATTCTTGGGAGGCTTGGATTGTTTTGCGTCCGGAGAGATAGGCGCCAGTCAGTGAGCGAGGATCTTTCTTGATATTTTGTGGTGTACCGGCAAAGATAATCTCACCACCGTATTCACCCGCGCCCAGACCGATATCAATCACATAGTCAGCGGCTAGAATTGTCGCTTCATCATGTTCCACCACTACTACAGTATTACCTTTGCCCTGGAGTAATTTAAGAGTTTCGATTAATTTGTCATTGTCTCGTTGGTGCAGGCCGATTGAGGGTTCATCTAAAACATATAAGATTCCGACTAGAGCGGAGCCGATTTGAGTCGCCAGTCTCAATCTTTGAGATTCACCACCAGACAGAGTGTTGGCACTGCGATTGAGATTTAAGTAATCGAGCCCGACGTTTTTGATAAAGTCTAGGCGGCGGCGAACTTCTTTGGCAATGGGAGCGGCAATCTTTTTGTCGCGCTCGCTGAGCTTGGCGGATTTTTCCAGGGTCACAAAAAACTGGCGGCAATCTAAAATATTTTTTTCCGCCACTTCATAAATTGACTCGCCTTCTAATTTGACGGCCAATATTTCCGGCTTGAGTCTTTTGCCACCGCATTTCGGGCAGGGAAGAGATTGCATGTACTGGCCGATCTTTTGATGAATGTAGCTGGAGTCGGTTTCTTCATAGCGACGTTCCAGGTTGGCGATTACGCCCTCAAAGTTTTTGTCGCCACTAAGCAGGACGGTAATTTGTTTTTCGCTTAATTTTTTTAAAGGAGTATTAACATCAAAGTTATTTCTGGCGCCCAGTTTTTTGACTTCTTCCAGCAGTAGGTGTTGGTTGTGGGAGCTGTAATGTGTCCAAGGTTTGACGGCACCCTGAGCCAAGCTGAGATTGTGGTTAAGAATCAGATTGGGATCAACTTCCAGTTTGTTGCCCAGACCGCCGCAAGTAGCGCAAGCGCCGCCAGAAGAATTGAAAGAAAAATCTCCGGGCTGAAGCTCATTTAAAGTTAGGTGTCCTTCAGGACAAATCAGTTTCTTTTTTTCTTTCTTTAATTTTTTGTGACACTCCGGACAATGCGGTGTGCCAATTTTGGCGTAGATTAAGCGCAGGTAATCATAGATTTCGGTGATGGTGCCAACAGTCGAACGTGGATTATGGCTGACAGAACGCTGGTCAATAGAAACGGCCGGTGGAAGACCCTCAATTAGGTCAACATCCGGTTTGTCCATTAGTCCCACGAACTGACGGGCATAGGAAGAAAGTGATTCGACGTAACGTCTCTGGCCTTCGGCATAGAGGGTGTCAAAAGCTAGCGACGATTTGCCGGATCCGGAGAGACCGGTGATGACGATAAACTTGTCGCGGGGGATGTCGATATCAATGTTTTTGAGGTTATTAACCTTAGCGCCGCGGATTTTGATGTAATTATTGGTCATAAATTTAGATAATAGAGAGGAAGAGACGGATTACCTTCATGGTAATTCGTTTCCCCCAGTTTAATCTAATTTTCGTAATCTGAAAAGGGGCTGATTGTCCGCGCCATTTATTGAAGATCTGATTGAGTTCTTGGACGATCTCTCTTTGTTTGAAGAAAACTCCGACCTCTAAGTTGCGTCCGAATGACAGGAAGTCCAGATTTTGACTGCCGACTAGAGCTTCGGTATCGTCGACTAGAAGTACTTTAGCATGGTTCATCTTGGGGTTGTGATAGAATTTAATACCGCTCAAAGCCAGTTGTGAGGCGTAGGAGTTGTTAATTTTGTCGACAATTTTGAAGTCGGTATTTTGAGGAATAATAATTTCAATTTCAATCTGACGACGACGAGCATCGTCTAACAGCGCCATTAGCCAGCGGGGTGGGAGAAAATAGGGGGTAATTATTTTGATATTCTTTTGGGCGGAAATAATTTTAGTTTTGTAATATTCTCGAAGGGAGCTGATGTTATGAATCGGCAGATTTTCCAGGACCAATGATTTTATCTTCTTAATTAATGATTTTTGGTAATAGGATAGAATGTTTTTGTTCTTGCCGCCGCAAGCTTGATAAGTGCGAGCGAAAGAGCGTAATACCGCTTTGACGGTCTTGTTGCCCTCCATCTTGATTTGGATGTCCTGCCAGTTAATAATTTTCTTTTCAATATTGACTCCGCCGACAAAAGCCACCTGTTTGTCGATCACTACAATCTTGCGGTGAGTGCGATGCCAGAAGTGGCTGAATAGCAAGAACTCAACTCCGGCGGCTCGCAGTTCGGTAATAGTTTTTCCTTTCATATCTAGACTGCCGAAAGCATCGGCCACAATCACTACTTCCACTCCGGCCTGGGCTTGTTTTTTGAGCAGGCCGATAAAGTCATGGCTGTCAGTGGTGTCATCCAAAAAAATGTACATTTCAATGTAGATTGATTTTTTGGCTTGGGCGATGGACTTAATCATAGCGCTCCAGGCCTTTTTGGATGTTGTATAGAGGCGGTATTTCATCGTCCCCAGTATAGCATAGTCCGGGGCTTTTGTCGCTATATTTAGCCAGAAAAATAGTCCCATGAAACCTTTGACAAATGGGGCCAATAGTTGTAAGATTACTGGAACTTAGTACAGTTGTACTAAAGTTTGTCTTTTAAAAATTATGAAATTAATACTCACCAAAACCGTAAGAGATGCATAGTAAAAAAAGCAAAAAAAATGAGCCGGAAGTCGCCAAGGAAGGAAACATTATTGTTGTGGATACCAACATCCTGATTGACGATCCAGAAGTAGTGTCTTTAGTTAGAACGGGAATAAATTCCAGTAATCTGCTGGCCGTTCCTTGGACGGTGATGCTTGAGCTCGATAAAAATAAATCGAAGCCAGGTATCATACGTGAAGTTCGGGAAGCCACTCGACTCATTAAAAAGGCTATGTTGGAGCCAAATGCCAACTTAATAATTGAACCCAAGACCTCGTTTTCCTTTCAGGGTCTGAATAAAGACATCCCCGATCATCAGATTTTAGCGACTGTGCTGTGGATTTCCAAGCAGCTCGGGGTGCGCAACAGTGACTATTTTGGTTATAAGAAGATTAAGTTTCTGACCAATGATGTTTTGCTGCAGACTCTAGCCCAAAAGATTTTTATGTCCTATGCCAATGTCTCTATTGAACCTCTGCTTAAAAATAGAGTGAAAGAGTCCAAGGACAAGGGTTTTAGGAAAATAAAATTGGGAGAAAGAGAACGGTTGATTCTAGCCAGGGGAGCCACGAAATTACCGCTCAATCCCAAAGTTAGATTAAAAGAAAACGAAGTGGTAATGTTTGTGTCAGACTTTGACGCTAATGGGAAAACTACCGAGACGGGTAATTTTAAAACCCATTTTCTGGGAATTAAAAAAGGTCGTGACCTCAAGCTGATTCGGCCGGATATTAAAATATTCGGGCACGGTCCGCTGAACAACGGTAAAACCAATTGGCATCAGGTAGCTGCTATTGAAATGGTTAAGGACCCGGATATTAGCCTGGTGTTTCTGCAGGGTGGCGCCGGTAGCGGCAAAACCTTTATCGCCCTCGGCGGCGGATTGGAAGCTAAAAAAGAGAAGCGCTGTAAAAAAATTGTCATCATGCGTTTGCAGGTGCCGCTTGATTCGAAATATGCCACCGGCACACTTCCGGGGAATGTCGAACTCAAACATGCTCCATGGTTGTTACCAATCATTGACAACTTGACTGAGCTTTGTCCACAAGATGAGGGCAAAACCTCCAGTAAGGGTTATGATGAGACTAATTTTAATTTACTGACGCAGCACAATATTTTTGTGCAACCGCTGGATTATATCAAAGGTTCAAGTTTCCGCGACTCCTTCATTATCGTCGAAGAAGCTCAAGACCTTACTTCGCGCCAAGTCAAGCAGATTATCACCCGGGCCGGTAAAGGAACTAAGATTATCTTTACTGGTGATATTGACCAAATTAGTGAAGACGACAGGCATATTAATCGGCAGAATTCCGGTTTACCCTATGCTGTTTCCAATTTGGATAATGAACCGATGGTGGGAATCATCAAGTTTGAAAACGTAGTTAGGAGCGCTCTGGCGGCCTTAGCCGAAAGAAGATTATAAAAAACCAGTGAAAAGGAGACAAAAAATGTCCCCTTTTTATTTGTCCTCGTCGTTATTGACAAAAGTATAATAAAATGTTATCGTTGGCTCATGTTTATTAACAATCTTTAGTATTAACCCGTAAAATCTGAATTATGAAAGTTTTTGTTGCTATCAGCACTTTTTTCCTTTGTTTTTTAATCTCGATCTTTTCTTCCGGTCAAGATGAAAATCAAAGTTCGGCCAACTCTTATGTGGCTGAAATGAAAAAGAATAATACGGATGTTTCTTCTGATAATAATTCGAGTTATGTTAGTTCTCTTCGAAAGAAAAACATGACATCGGAAAATACTAATTCCAATGAAACGTCGTTTATTCACAGTAGTTCCTCGGTGTCTGTTTCCAGTTCATCGTATATTGAACAAATGCGACAGAGCAGTGGCTCCCAAAAGATTGATTCGGCTTTAGCCTTAGTGGTAAAAAAGGCCGATGAGATTATTCCTGACTGGCCCAAGAAAGTTGGTCGCTTGATGCTGGTTTCTCATCCTCTAAAAAGAGCCTGGACAAAATTAGTTAGTTTGGGCAAGCGTCAAAGCCAGCCCAGCGATTTAAATTTTGATCCGGCTGATTTCCCGTCGATTGCTAAGTGGGCTGAGGAGCAAGGAAAAACTAAGCTGGCTCGTCGGGTCATAAAAAAGTATGGGGAGTGGATTACAGCCTTAGCCGCGGAATTTGGCGTTGACTATCGAATTATTGTGGCTATCTGCACTCATGAATCGGGAGGTAATCCCGGTGTTGTCAGCTGCAAGAAAGCTGCCGGTTTGATGCAACTCATGCCGATAACTGCCGCTAGCTATGGCTTAGACAGTATTTCAGTCTTTGATCCTTATTCTAATCTGCGGGCCGGCACTCATTATTACTCCGATATGTTTCGTTTATTTGGCAACGACAAAGATGCCATTTATGCTTACGGTTGGGGGCAGGGAGCTGCCAGGAGAGATTTTGACAAAGGAATAAAAAGTGAAGAAGTGACGGGAGTCCAAGAAGTTTTATACTTGGCTCAAAACCAATAAAAAAAGAGCTCTTAAAAACAGAGCTCTTTTATTTTGTACCGCTACGGGGAATTGAACCCCGATTATCAGGTTGAAAACCTGGCGTCCTAACCATTAGACGATAGCGGCATTTCGTTAAATTAGCCAATAAAAAAGCGCTTTGCAATCAGGCGGCTTTTATGGTTTAATTTATAGATAAAGTATAAATAATTTTTGCTTGTTAGTCAAGATAAACCAATAAATATGTATATTCTGGGAATTGAGACCAGTTGTGACGAAACGGCCGTAGCTATTTTAAGTATTTCGGCTAATAATAGGTCTAAAGTATTGTCTAACGTCATTTCTTCTCAAATTGAGATTCATCAAAAATATGGCGGGGTGGTGCCGGAAATTGCGGCTCGAGAGCATGTCTTGCATATCATCCCCGTCGTCCATGAATCTCTTCTGAAAGCCGGTTTAAAGCCGGCTCAGATTAAGGCTATCGCCGTTACTGTCGGACCGGGTCTTGTTACCTCTCTCCTGGCTGGAGTGGAAACTGCCAAGACCTTAGCTTATGTCTGGAAAAAACCATTGGTGCCGGTCAACCATATTGAAGGTCATATTCACGCCAACTTTATTGATCTCAAAAAAACCATGAAATTTCCGGCGGTGGTTTTGACTGTTTCTGGCGGTCACACTAATTTAGTATTATTATCAGACTACCTGAAATATCAAATCATTGGTGAGACTAGAGACGATGCTGCCGGTGAAGCCTTCGACAAAGGCGCTAAGATGATGAACATCGGTTATCCGGGTGGGCCGATAGTTTCTAAATGGGCTCAAGGCGCCAAAGCAAGCGACATCGAATTACCGCGGCCGATGATGAATTCCGGTGGTTTTGATTTTTCTTTCTCCGGACTCAAAACCGCCTTGCTCTATGCCTTGAAAAAAGATACCAACTGGCAGAAAAAAATTCCGGAGTATTGTTTTGAATTGCAAGAAGCGATTGTCGATACTTTGATTTCCAAAACGATTAAGGCAGCGCAGAAGTATAAAGTAAAAACAGTGCTGCTTTCCGGCGGCGTCTCGGCTAATAGTCGTCTGCGGGAGAGGCTAGAGAAGGCCGTCAAAGATAAATTGCCGGGGGTGGCTTTCGGTCTGCCTAATTTAGCCTATACTACCGACAATGCGGCCATGATTGCCATGGCCGGATATTACCGTTTGCGAAGCAAGAAGACGGTGGCCTGGAATAAGCTTAAGATGGATTGTAACTTAAAACTCCGTTAGAATAAGCCTTGCTTTTTTAATATTATATAGTAATATATAGATACCATTGAGTCGGTCCGATGGCGAAGTGGTCTAACGCTGCAGTTTGCAAAACTGCCATTCGTGGGTTCGACTCCCACTCGGACCTCAGAACTTTTTGTCGATCTTTGCTCTGCTGACAGGACAAAAAAATAGCGCTGGCCCGCAAGGTTGGTGCTTGATAGGCGGGAAGTTTAGTCAGCAAAAACGCTCAGAGATTAATTTTTTATAAAAATAAAATAATCAATCCCTGGGCATCAAGCGGCACAAGAGGCATAAGCCTCTTTTGCCATTTAATCACCCTTTTATGCCATTATCAATTGGAATCGTCGGTTTGCCTAATGTGGGCAAGTCTACTCTCTTTAACACTCTGACTAAGAAGGGTGTTGATGCCTCAAACTATCCTTTCTGTACCATCGACCCCAATGTCGGTGTGGTTAAGGTACCTGACAGTCGTCTGAGTGCTTTGGCTGAGGTTTCCAAGCCCCTCAAGGTTGTTAATACCGTTATTGAATTCGTGGATATTGCCGGATTGGTGAAGGGTGCTTCTGAAGGTGAGGGTTTGGGTAATAAGTTTTTGTCCCACATCAGAGAGTGCGATGCCATTTGTGAAGTAGTTAGAAATTTTGTTAATGGTGATATTATTCATGTTGATGGTCGAGTTGATCCCAAGAGTGATGAAGAAACAATCAGCATGGAATTAATTTTTGCCGATCTCTCAACTGTCGACAAGAGACTGGAAAAGGTTGTGCGAGAGGCTCGCAGTGGCGACAAGGATGCTATAAAATTGAAATCACTGCTGGAGAGAGCTAAGGCTAGCTTGGAGGCCGGAGTTCCAGTTCGGAATTTGGAGTTAAGCGATGATGATAAATTGCTTTTGAAGAGTCTGAGCTTGCTGACCGCCAAGCCGATGCTCTATGTTTTAAATACCGACGAACCGCAATCCGCGCCGGACTTTAACTGGCCGGGAGAAACCATCAAGATTAACGTCAAACTGGAAGAAGAAATTGCCGGGCTGCCGGAGGATGAACAGGCGGAGTACATCAAAGAACTGGGACTGGACCAGAGCGGGTTAGATAAACTGATTAGAGCTTCATATAAACTGTTAGGACTCGATACTTTCTTTACCACCGGAGCCGATGAGAGTCGAGCTTGGACCGTGAAGCACGGCAGCAAGGGCCCACAAGCGGCCGGAGTGATTCATACTGATTTTGAAAAAGGCTTCATTCGAGCCGAGGTTATCGCTTGGGATAAATTTGTAGAAGCCGGCAGTGAAGCTAAGGCGCGGGAGCTGGGGCTAATGCGGACCGAGGGCAAAGATTATGTGATTAAGGATGGCGATGTGTGTAATTTCTTGATTGGAAAATAACCTCAAATTATTAGAATTTATTAAAAAAAGACCGGTTTTAAGCCGGTTTTTTGATATTGACATTTAATTCTGTTCGTTATAATGTAGGGGCAAGACATCTAATTGTTTCATTAAAAATAATCTCAAAAATCAGAAAATGAATACATCCCTTAGCCCAGAGGAGATTAAGAAAAAAATCTTAAACACTCTAAAAATCGTCAGCGGAAATGATTTTCCGGAAAGTGATATCAAGGACAATATTCAGTTGGTTTTCTTTGGCATCGATGATTTAGACTTAACGCACTCCTTGCCGTGGCAATTACAGCAGGAGTTCGATATTCTAATCGGAGATTTACGCACCGTTGAAACCTTCGGAGAATTGGTGGAATACGTTGAAACCGAGCTAAAGAAATAAAAGTCACTGGTTAAAAAACAAAAGGCCGATTAACACATCGGTCTTTTTTATTACCCAAGTAAAAAGGGCTACCATAAAATGGTAGCCCCAGAAACACTGTCTCCGGCAGGACTCTAACCCGCGATCTTCATTTTTACCTTCATAGCCGTTAAGCTAATCGGTCGATTAGTTAAAATTTTCTATCCGTTGGGACGTTCAGGATCTTTCGTTCCGCTGTCATAGGTTTCCTTTTACTGGTTCTGTTATAACAAGGGCGATTATCCATTTAACTCTCCGAATAATGATGCTCTGAACGCTGAGCTACGGAGGCTCCAGATGCCGCAATGACTAGGCAGTACAACGAATACCACTATATCATATATTTAATGTTTTGTCAACTATGGCCGATAATACAAAAACACCCCAAGGTTAATTGAGGTGTTTTTGTGCTTAATAGTCGGGCTGCGCGGAATCGAACCGCGATTATGCGAACCCGAATCGCACGTAATACCACTATACCACAGCCCGTGGTTTCTAGCTCCAACTATTGTAGCAGAATCGGAAAAATGGGCAAGGGGTTTATCAGCATCTGGACAAAAATAAAATCCTGGTCTATAATAGATGTCTGTTCTTTTGAAAGAGCTCAGAGTCAAATTATTTGTTTAACTTAATACCGATAGAAAAAATGGTGGAAATGGTTGCTAACTTGGTTAAGGGAAATGTTCCCACGTATTTTGAGATTGATACCAAAAACGGTATCCGAAAAATTTCAGTGTCTAACTTTGGTCGAACCTTTTGGGGTTATCCATATAACTTTCACCCGAAGGTGCTATTTAGAATTAGAAAAGGTTCCAAGGTGAAGTTTGTGGGAAACTTAAAAGATGAGCAATCAATGCTGGCCTCCGTCGCTTTGAGGGAGGAAATTGGCTTGGAGCTGAATCAAACAGTGGTGGTGCGCGGTATTGCCTATCATCTCTAAAAAGGAAAGGTCTGCAGAAATGCGGATCTTTTTTATTTACCAAAAAACCACGGATAACCGTGGTTTTTTGTATATTGATATTTAGAATTTGGTTTTATGAGGCAAACAGGCATCAATTCGAGTTTAATGTTAGTTTCTTGCGAGACGTTTCTTCTTGAGAAGAAATTTTCCACTAAACCGACTTTATGTTGGAGTCAATGACTGAACATAATTATCTCCCTAGAAAGGAGGTGATCCATCCACAGCTTCCGCTACGGATGCCTTGTTACGACTTAGTCCTTGTCGCCGACCCTACCTTCGGCCCCTAATGGGGACTTCGGGTATTGCCGACTCCCTTGACTTGACGGGCGGTGAGTACAAGACCCGAGAACGTATTCACCGTAGTATAGCTGACCTACGATTACTAGCGATTCCAGCTTCACGGAGTCGAATTGCAGACTCCGATCCGAACTGAGAAAGGTTTTTTGGGATTTGCTCCACCTCGCGGTTTGGCATCCCTCTGTACCTTCCATTGTAGCACGTGTGTAGCCCAAGGCGTAAGAACCATGCTGATTTGACGTCATCCCACCTTCCTCCCATTTAAAACGGGCAGTATCTTATGACATGTAAAACATAAGAAAAGGGTTGCGTTCGTTTCCCGACTTAACGGTACATCTCACGACACGAACTGACGGCAACCATGCAGCATCTGTCTAGCACCCTCGAAGGCCTTCCTGTTTCCAGGACATGCAGCTAGATGTCAAGCCTTGGTGAGGTTTTTCGTTTATCGTCGAATTAAACCACATGCTCCACCGCTTGTGCGGGTCCCCGTCTATTCCTTTGAGTTTTAAGCTTGCGCTCGTACTCCCCAGGCGGAGTGCTTAACGGGTTACCTTAATATAACAACACTGGCAGGGTCGATACTGTCAATGCTTAGCACTCAGCGTTTACGGCGTGGACTACTGGGGTATCTAATCCCATTCGCTCCCCACGCTTTCGTCCATGAACGTCAGAACTGTCCTAGCAAGCTGCCTTCGCATTAAGTATTCTTGCTGATATTAACGGATTTAACCCCTACACCAGCAATTCTGCTTGCCTCTTCCAGTCTCTAGCTTATCCATCTCTCCCGCGGCCACAAGGTTGAGCCTTGTGATTTAACAGGAGATGTGACAAACCGTCTGCGGACGCTTTACGCCCAATAAATCCGGATAATGCTTGGGGCCCTCGTATTACCGCTGCTGCTGGCACGAGGTTAGCAGCCCCTTATTCATCAGGTACCGTCATTTGTTCGTCCCTGATAAAAGTACTTTACACCCCGAGGGGCGTCATCATACACGCGGCGTCGCTCCTTCAGCCTTTCGGCCATTGAGGAATATTCTTGACTGCAGCCTCCCGTAGGAGTCTGGGCAGTGTCTCAGTCCCAGTGAGCCGGGTCGTGCTCTCACACCCGGTACCCGTCGTAGCCTTGGTGAGCCATTACCTCACCAACAAGCTGATAGGCCATAGGGTCCTCCTGAAGCGCCGGAGCTTTAATTGAAGAACTTTACGCTCTTCAACACTATCGAGTATTATTCTCGCTTTCGCAAGGTTATTCTCGTCTTCAGGGTAGATTCCCAATGTGTTACTCTCCCGTTTGCCATGCCTATATTGCTATAAGCATTCGACTTGCATGCCTTAGACACGCCGCCAGCATTCATCCTGAGCCAGGATCAAACTCTCTGATTATATATATTTGAGATCTCGATTGCTCGAGAAAATAAATGTATTTTTTGTACTCTATTTTTTTTGTTTCCGAATTGATGCCTGTTCGCATCAAAATATTTGCTCTACCAGTTTTGCGGGGAACGCATGAAACTGATAGAAACCTTCACCAAATTGCAATTGTTAAGAAACGTTAATTTAAAGACTAATATCTTTAGGCAGAAAAAAACAAAGATAAAATAATTTATCTTGTTTATAAGAAATCCTTTAGTTTTTAAATTTTGTATACAACAATAATAAGGTATTTAAAAATTATTGTCAAGAGTCTGGGAGGGCCCTCAAATAAGCCTTTTTACCCTTGATTTTTTAAGGTTTTTGTGATATGCTTTCCTTGTTGAATAATTATAAAATAATTATAAATTTATGTTAGAAAATACTATCGATTCTGGCGCTTTCAATTCTAGCCCAGAGCAACCAATTGAATCCCTGTCGGAACAGATAATTAATGATAAGTTGGAAGCCTTAAATATCTCCTCAGAAGATTTGGAGCGCGAGGTGGAAAGCTTTAAGGATTTGTCCGATGGTCAGAAAGTGCTAGCTTTAGAAAATCTCCAGCAGAGTATTTTGGGTGAAATCAAAGAGGACGCTCTGGCTGACTATCAAAGTCGTTTCGGTAAGATGACTGGCAAGGCTGAAGGCGTCTCTAAATTTAATCTCCATAATGCCGGAGTGCTGGGTAAGAATCTTTGGTTGGGGATTACCAAACAATATAAGTTAGCTAAATTTGAAAAAGCTAAGGCCAAAGAATTATTGGCCGGTGGCCTGGAAATGCATCAAGAAGTATTAACTCAATTAACCGAGGGTCTCAAAAACTATGGTCCGGAGGCGGAAATTGATGCCGAGGGTGAAGTCCGGATTAACTATTTATCTAAGCCGGAGGGTCTAAGCGAAGAACAAGGCAAACTGTTTGATCAGTTTAATCAAAGTGCTAATACTCTCTCTAAGATTCCGGATGAATGGCGTTATGACAGTGCTAAGGAGGCCGAACGCAAGAAATTCAATCAGGCTCAATTTGCCTATGAAGACTATAAGAATGAGGTCATGTATTTGCTCTATGAAAAAGAGGGCAGCGCTTGTTTGCGGGTTAATAAGGTTGATAGTCAGGTTCGCTTGAATCAGTTCTTGAATGCTAACCCCGACGTAGAAAAGCAGTTGTTAAAAATTAAAGACCAATCTTTGGTCACTAAAGTTATCTCTAAAGTGGTGGCTGAACGCGGCTTATATATGGGGGCCGGTATGGCTTCCCGCACCTTTGCTACTTTGGGCTTGGGCATGTTGGGCTCTATGGCCACTTTTGGCGGTGTGGTAGTCGGCGCCGGTGCCATTGGCTATTTTAGAGCTTCCGGCCGAGCCAAGGAAACTATGCGGCAAAAAGATATTGCCGGTCGCCGCGGTAAAAAGGATGAGGGCGAGTTGTCCAGAATTTTTGCTTTAGGCGGCGGCAAGCAGAAAGGCAAGGTTAACGAACAGAATGAAATCAGTGTTGGTTTGGGTGACAAACTAAATGCTTTGGTGACTCGTTTTGAGAATGAAACTGATCTAGCTAAAAAAGAGGATTTAGCTAACCGCCTCAAGACTCGCTTGGAATACACTAAAAAATATTTAGATGATGGCAAAGTTGATTTCGGCTCCCAGGAAAAGCGTTTGGGTCACCAGTATAATTTGATGACCAGCATGGCTCAGGCCGAGGTTTATCTTGATTGGGCTAATTATGGCGATGAACAACGTCAGAAAGTTGAGGCAAAAGTGGAGAGCCTGATTTATGACGAGCTCGATGCCTATGACAAGCTGGTGGATACCAAACGTAAGAATTATGTGGTCAAACAGGCCCAAAAAGGTATGTTAATGGCGATGGGTCTGGCTACTGTCGGTCGAGTTATCTCAGAAGTGGTCTATGGTCATAACGCTGCCTCCGACCATCTTGGTCAAGAAAAGCAGAGTCCGGAGATTATCCAATCGGCTAAGAGCGCTTCGGCTCCTTCTAAAGTAGCCGAACACTTGGTAGTAGAGAGACCAGTTCCAGTCGGCCCTAACGATCAAGAAGTTGTTAGCTATTTGACTGAAGATAAAATTTTGAAAAATAATTTAGATTTAAAGACCACTTTGCTTGACCAGAAAATTACCGTCAATGTTTTAGAGAAGGGGCAGGGTATTGGCAATTATGCTAACGTCAACAATGAGACTCCAGTAAACTTCGTGCAGGCCGATGGCAGCGTAGAAGTTCATGGTGCCGGTGAAGTCTATGTTCATCCGGGTGACCGCGTCATTCAGACTGAGGATGGCCAGATTTATGTCATTAGAGATTCTGGTATCAATGGTCTGCAGGTTCATCACGAAGATTTGTCGGATGTTAAGATGGAAAGCATTAAGACCGAGAGCCTTGATAATGATGTGGTGTCCGATGATAATATTGTCACTGATAATAGCCTGGTGTCCAAAGATGATGTGGTTAATGCTGACTATCCTTCTTATCTTGAAATGATAAAAACTAAAACCAATGTTTTGGAACATAAATCAGATGTTCTGGGAGACTCAGAAACCGAAGTTCATAAGGGATTCTTTAGCAAGGTCAAAGAATTCTTTGGTGGTAGCAAAAAGGTAGATGGCAACGACTTAAGCGTTAAGGTGCCGGAGTCCTTTTCTAAGGGCGACGCTGTTGATCAGGGCTTGGTTAGTCAATGGAATTTGCTCGATACCGAGGACCAGACTGTCTACAACGATTTTGCCGCTAATACCACTCTATATAGCACTAATCCGAAGTTAGCGATTACTAATTTTTTAGGTCAAATCCCAACGGAAGTGGTGAATGATGCCGGCAGCACCGACTTTGTGGCCACCTTAGACAATGGTCATACTGTAGTTTTTGGCACGGAAGATGGCGGAATGATTATGAACGTGAATGACGCCGGATTCAATGTGGTCAATCCGGAAAATATTATCGCCGCCAGAAAATTAATTAAAACCGATATCAGTGATGACCTGGGAGATGTCTCGGACAACGCTTTAAATACCGGATTAACTTCGGGCGATAATCTAGGCAATGAAAAAATCAGCTTGATTAATCAAGAGCTCTTGACGACAGAGCCAAGTATCTGGGCGGTCCGACCGGATGTCAAAAACTTAGTTTTTGATCACCAGGATTTTACTCCGGCGCAAGAGTTACAGGTTCAAGAATTCTATGAACAGCGCGTCGCCGTTTTGGAGGAAATTAAAAAACAGTATGCCGAGATTAAATTAAAATATAGCGACAGTCCTAAGCTCGACCGCTTTGAAGAAGTGGTTAAAACCTATTACAGCGTTGAAAATGAAAGAGTCAAAAACATTATTGAAGGCGCTCAAGACAAAGATAAATTTCTGGGCAACATCGATCAATCTCTAAAAGAAGTCCAAAACCCTCAAGCGGAAGTCACTAAAACCATGAATCGAATTATCAGCAAAATTAAGCTTAAAGTCTAAGCTCTCACTATTGACAAATATTTGTTTTTATACTAAGATAAGCAGTTATCGTTCTTTGACGTAGAAAAGATGTTTTTTAGGGCTATTTTTGCTGATATCTTTGAGGTGCTTTTTAAAAAAGCGCTTGAAAGATATCAGCAAATCTAGTATTCACCCTTAAAACAATCTTAAAATGGAAGAAAATATGGAAGAAAATAATGTAGCTCAGGAAAACAAAAGCAAGGAAAAGAAAAATCGTTCGGTATTAATTTTCGTTTCTTTCTTAATTATCACTGGTGGTTTAGCCATCTGGTTATTAATTACGAATAGCCGATTGACTAAATCTGACGCCAGCTACAACACCCTTTCCGCCAAGTACACCAGCCTGTCAGATTCAGTGCGGGAAATTACTACTACCGTCAACGATTCTCTGGCTCCGATCGTGTTTAAACACGACAGTTACATTGCTCAGTTTAAAGACAGCTTTAAAACGGTCAATAATCGTCTTAGCGGACAAAAGAAGGAAGTTCTGTCTTACGTTAATTCGATGCGTAAGCAAATCAAGACAGCCACGGAGGATGTGGAAAGTTTCCGTTCCAACCAGGTCTCCTTCTCTAGCTTGTTTAATAAGGATCTACAGGAAGTGAAGACTAAATACGATAGTCTGTCTAAAACGAAAGTGACTTCATATTTTGAAAATCTAAACTCCAATCCGCTGAACTTAGTCAATACTACTGACACCTGCAAAAACAACACGGTGGAAATTGACAACAGTAAAAAGACCAAGCAAAAGAATGGCGGCCATGGCGGTCAAAAGCGTTTACGCTTTAACAAGATCTTCGGAACTCCGAACACCGAAGCCGTCTGGCATTAATGAGAAAAATCATGAAAAGGCTGTGAAAAACAGCCTTTTTTATATGCCCAATTCATTGGCAAAACCACGGCCATTAGGCCGTGGATGAGCGGCATATTCGCTATCTTCCATTTCTTGCTATAATGTAAGCATGAAATATTTTCGTCAGGCTCACGCCATTTACCATAATCAATATCATCTCGTCTGGATACCTAGGTTCCGCCGTAAGTTTCTGATTCCGGCGGTGGCTAAGTATGTGGCCAGTAAGTTGGATGAAGTCAGGAAACATTATCCGGACATTATTTATATCGAAAGAAATATCCAACCAGATCATATCCATATGCTGGTGGTAATTCCGCCCAGAATGAGCGTCAGCTCAGCGGTGAACATTTTGAAGACAAATACTAGTTCTGGGCTCAAGAGGAAATTTCCTTTTCTAAAGAAACTTTATGCTGACGAAAAAGGAATCTGGTCGGTTGGGTATTTCGTTTCCACCGTCGGAATTAATGAAGCCATTATTCGTAGATATATCAGGATGCAAGAAAAGGAAGATAGCGGACAAGCGAAGCTTGAAATATAAAAAAACCATGATTAATCATGGTTTTTTTGGGCGTAAGCCCTGGATACCACGTCCGTAAGGGCGTGGAGGTTCATTT
>Ga0172368_10000661_pt1 | contig 49147 bp, 55 predicted proteins | sample Lak11m_FD_114540 | JGI IMG/M metagenome (GOLD analysis project Ga0172368, IMG submission 114540) | Freshwater microbial communities from Kabuno Bay, South-Kivu, Congo - kab_022012_11m | ecosystem: Environmental > Aquatic > Freshwater > Lake | place: Democratic Republic of the Congo: South-Kivu... | reverse complement strand
TCCCGCAGCGAGCGGGATCTACCGCCTCACATTAAAAACTTTTCACTTTTCACAGCGGTAGTAGTTCAGTTGGTAGAACGCCTCCTTGCCAAGGAGGAGGTCGCCGGTTCGAATCCGGTCTACCGCTGTGAGTAGTGAAAACAAAGGAGGAGGTCGTCCCGCAGCGAGCGGGATCTACCGCTGTGAGTAGTGAAAACAAAGGAGGAGGTCGTCCCGCAGCGAGCGGGATCTACCGCTTTCAGCAGCGAAAAGAAAATGTCATCCCGCGCCGCGGTGGCGGAACTGGTATACGCACGGGACTTAAAATCCCGGGCCCGCAAGGGATTGAGGGTTCGACTCCCTCCCGCGGCAAATGTTTTAAAAATTAACTTTTTGAAATATGTTGCCAATAGTAGTTTTTATCTTGGCGGCTCTGTTCATGTTAGGTATTGGCTGGCTTGCCGGTCGAAAACAAGACGACGAAGGATATAATCTTTATAATCGTAAACTGCCGATATTTGGCTATTTAGTTTCTTATGCCGCTACCTTTATTGGGGCGGGATTTTTTATAGCTGGCACAGCTTATGCGTATCGTTATGGTTTAGGCTTAGCCTGGTTTTTTGTCGGCATGATTTTTGGTAGTGTTATTTTTGGTGTCTATGCTAAACAATTAAAAGAAAAGACAAAAGATTTGGGGTTGCATACCCTTCCAGATTTTTTTGGCTGGCGTTTTGGTATAAAAGCGGCCAAGGTCTTAACTGTAATTACACTACTTTTGTTGGCTGGAGACATGTCTATTCAATTAATTGCTGGTGGTAAACTTTTAGAATCATTGGGAGTACTGAGTTATTCAATTTCAGTTGTTATTACCGTGCTAGTCGTAGCGGCCTACCTAATATTTAGCGGCTTTCGTGCAGTGGTGTGGACTGATTATGTGCTAATGAGCGCTATAGTAATTTTAACCGGCATTTTGGCGGTTTTTAGTGGAAAATATTTTCAGCCAACGCCGACACAGTTAAACCTATTTTCCATTCCAATTGGAACAACTATCGGGTTTTTCTTATTCGGATTATTTGGACCATTTTCGATCTCAACTTACTATCAGAGAATTTTTGCTGCTGAATCCAGTACTACGGTGAAAAGGGGAACCTGGCTTAGTAGCTTAGCAATATTACTACCAGGCGTAGGGCTATTTGTAATTGGTATGGCGGCAAAGAAGCTTTTGCCAGACGTTGACCCAGATTTAGCATTTATTAAGATTATTCAGCTTGGCGGACAAGCTATCGCGTTGGTTGGGGCATTGGTTTTATGGGCGGCATTAATGAGCACGATCGACACCCTTACTTTTGCCGGCAGTCAAATTTTAAACAAAGATTTATTAGGTAAACCACTCAGCCGAAAAAACGTTGGGGTTGGGATTGTTCTGTTGCTTGGGTTGGCTGCGGTTATTAGTTTTGTCTCACCATCAATCACCGAAGTTGGGATGATGTTTTTAGGTGGCACTATGGCTATTGCCCCGTCGGCTTTCTTTCAATGGTTCATAAAAAGCTTAAAACAGTATTCAGTTGTTGCTTCGTTGATATCGGGGGTTATAATGTTGTTTGTTTATGCCGCTATTAAAGGGGTAAGTCCGAATGTCGTGGCAGTTTCATTTTTTGCGTCGACTGTAGTTTTGTTGGTGGTTCATTTTGTGGGCCAGTTATTCGGCCGCCAAAGTCGCTTGGTCTAAATAAAAGAAGCCACGTCCAATCCGGCGTGGTTTTTTTATTTTCTATCCGCCTGTCTAATCCCTTGATTTTTTGCCTGATTTTGAGTAGTCTTTATAAGTTAACTCGTCGCTGAAAGATACATATGATTATTAACCATCACAACCAAAAAAAGGCGCGGGATTATTTTAGAAAGATTATTGATGTCGGCATTAAGTTTAAAATGCAAGACCATGTCACCACGCGGCATATTCCCATGTCGGAGGGTAAAAAGTTATTGACTGAACTGCCGCAAAACGGTGAGTCGTTGGAAAAGATATTAAAAGAGTTTCAAAAAGAAGTGCTGCCGTATTGTACCAATTTCTCGAGCCAAAACTTTATGGGATTCCCAGATGCCGGCAATTCCGTGGCGGCGATCGGCGGCGGTTTGCTCAGCGACATGCTGCAGCAAAATCTGATTAATCAATCTTTCTGTGCTCCTTCGGCCACCTTTATTGAAATCGCCGTTATCCGCTGGCTCAGGCAAATTGTTGGGTATTCAACCGCACCGGCCAGTAAGATAAAAGAAATTTCCGACGCGGGGGGGATCATTACGCCCGGCGGCACAAGTAGCAACGCTATCGGTATGTTACTGGCGCGAGAAAATAAGTTCCCCGGCACCATGACCACCGGCGTGGCCGACCCAACTCGATGCGGCGTTATTATTCCCAAAGGCATTGGCCACTATAGTATTAAAAGTTCCCAGATGTGGTTGGGGTGTGGTCACCGTCTAATCGAGGCGGAAACCAACAATTTTCGCTACGATCTAAACGATCTCAAAAAGAAACTGAAAGAACATAAGGGTAAAGTTATGGCGGTGGTGGCTTATGCCGGTGACAGTCGTACCATGACGGTAGATAATTTTAGCGCGGTGGCAAAAATTGTTCGCGCGGCCGACCCAACAATTTGGCTGCACGCCGACGCCTGCCACGGTTTTAGCCTGGGCATGAGTAAAAAACTGAAGTACAAGCTAAAAGGATTAGAGTTGTTTGATAGTATTACCATCGATCCCCATAAGGTTCTGTGTACACCGTACGTGATTAGCGCTTTGCTGGTTCGCAAGCCATCTAGCATTAAAAGCGTTATTAGTGTGTCGGATCTAATTATGCAAGAACCAATGGCGTTCGGGCAAATTACGCCGTTTTTAGGTAGCCGGTCTTGGAACTCGTTAAAACTATGGTTCATGATGAAAAATCTGGGCCGGCGCGGTTTAGACAAACTAATAGAAAGCCGGCACCAGCTAGCGGTTTACCTTAAACAACGGTTAGACAAAGACCCCGACTTTATAGTGTTAAACGAGGTTGAAATAAACTCAGTGATGTTCCTTTTTGTAAAAGGAATCGATCTTAAAGATATTTCTCGGTTGAATGAAGTTAACAAAAAAATTCACGAAATTTTAATTCGTGACGGTAAGTTCCATCTCCATCAGTTCAGCATCCCCGATTCTGGGAAAATTAAAACTGGCGAGACACTGTACCCGCAACGGTTCATGTGCGGTAACCCCAACACCACTCGGGCCGACATTTTAGCCATGATTGAATACGTGCGCGGGTTAGGCAATATAGTTATTGCTAAATAAACCACTCAGATGCAAAACGTAACCCCAGAAAAAATAAAAGAAGAACTGCGAGAGTTTCTTAGCCGCTACTTTGCCGGGCGGAAGTTTTTTAGCGTAATTTATGGTTCGTATGCTTATGGCACGCAGCGCGCCAGCTCGGATGTAGATGTTATTATTTGCGTTGAGCACCTAGCGCCAGCCGACACCGCCGCCTGCGTTGCGTATGTGATCGATTTTCATCGGCGGTACGGCATGGGTTTAGACTTTGAGATAAAACACGAAAACAAACTGGTAGTTGATTATTCGTTTATGACCGAGGTGGTTCGTGGAGATGGGTTTAAGAACGAACAAGGAAAGTTTTGTATCCCAGAGATTGTAAAAACTCCCGAGTATCTAAACTCAAAACCACTACTGCTACGGTTCTTTTTGGATAGCATGGTACATAAGCATTTGTTTTTAGCGGGGAACGAAGCCGATTATGCCGTCTTTCGTCAGTCGGCGGTAGAAAAATTAATGCAGATTATTTTAGTCTGCAATCAGATAAAACAAATAACACCCCGAGGCTTGGTAGACGAGTTTATTTACCACCAAGGAGTAACTGGCGATTACTATTTAGGGTTTGAAGACAAGCCATATTACTGTGACTATTTAGAAACATTGTTTGCGCAAGAGTTCAAAAAATTATTGGCGGCCGGAAAGGTAACAGCCGATGCCACCGTGCCGGAACTTTATGTTCTGTCTACCGCATGGCTGGCTAGCGGTCGGTAGTTAATTGCTGACAGAGTGGTATGTTGGATTTTGCGCAAAACTTTAATGTTTATACCGTGCCGGGGCTGGAAAAATTAGTGAAAGATAATAGCAACTTTATATTTCGCTACCCGGACTTTAAGCATACGGGGCTTAAAGCGGTTATCGCCGATAAATTCGGCGTGGACCCTGCCGCCGTTGCCATTGGGAACGGAGCGACGGAAATTATTTTTACGTTACCGGCAGTGCTGCAAAAGACAGATGTTGTTGTTTGTTCTCCAACATTCTGGGAATACACTGAAGCAAATAAGAACGGGAAAAATATTATAGACTATCTAACTAAAGAAAGTGCCGGCTTTCACTTAGACTTTAGCGCGCTGGAATCGTTATTGCCGTCGGCTGGTACAGTGTATTTGTGCAACCCAAACAACCCCACCTCCGTACTAACAAAAAAAGCCGACCTCTTGTCTTTTATTCAAAATCATCCTAGGATTGACTTCATAGTTGACGAATCGTACTTAATCTTCCGGCCGGATTACCAGCAGCAAAGTCTGGTACCGGAAGCGGAGAAACTAACCAACCTGTACGTTGTTACTTCGCTGTCTAAAATGTTCTTTGCTCCCGGGCTGCGTTTTGGCTTTATGGTGGCTCATCCAGACAATATCGCCAGATATTACCGGCAAGCGATTCCCTATTTAATCAATCCGCTGGCGGAAAATTGTGTGCCGTACTTGCTGGAGCAAGAAAGCTACATTAAAAAAACTAGAGCGTTTTATACCAGCCAGCGAACGATAATGTACGAGCAGTTTAATCAAGAGCTTTCCGGCGTTATTAAAGCATTTGAGCCAGCAGCAAGTTTTATTCTGTTAAAAATACTTTCCGATCTCACTAGCACTGCAGTGGTGGAAAAGTTAAAATCGCTGGGAGTGATTGTGAGAGACGGAGCGGAGTTCAAAGGTTTAGGACAATCATGGATTCGCGCCGGCATTCGTACTCCAAAAGAAAACTCTTTACTTCTATCCGCTTTACGAAAAGTTTTATGAGCAAAAATATCTTTATCGGCGTGGCGTGGCCATATGTTAATGGCGATCTACATATTGGTCACTTGGCGGGGTATTTACTCCCGGCCGATATTTGCGCTCGCTATAATCGTTTGATCGGTAATAATGTACTAATGGCTTCCGGCTCCGATTGTTTTGGTACACCGATAACCGTTGAGGCAGACAAAAAAGGTGTATCACCGGAACAACTGGTTAACGAATATCATCCAAAAAATGTTGAGCTGTTCACCAAAACACTCGGGCTAACTTTCGACATTTACACGCTCACCAACACGCCTAATCATATTGCCGTGGTGCAAGACTTTTTCTTAAAGCTGCTGGAAAAAGAGTATATCTACGTTAACACTACCGAGCAATACTATTCCGAAGCCGAGAAACGTTTCTTGCCCGACCGCTATGTAGTTGGTACCTGCCCCTATTGTCAAGCGGCGGATTCCCGGAGCGACCAGTGCGACCAGTGCGGCAAGTTAATTGAAGAAGGCAAACTGCTCGACCCAAAAAGTAACATCTCACACCAACCGGTGGAACGCCGATCGACCGAGCATTATTTCCTGGATTGGAAAAAGATGCAAGGCCAGTTGGAGGCGTATGTTCACGAGCATGGGTCGCAATGGCGGCCGTGGGTGCTGGCGGAAACGATCGGTTGGCTTCAAGAAGGGCTAACTTCGCGCGCCATTACTCGCGATATCGACTGGGGCGTGCCGCTACCGATAGAAGCTATCCCCGAAGCCAAACGCATTAAAAATATCGAGAGCAAACGGCTTTATGTGTGGTTCGACGCCGTGATTGGTTATTTTTCGGCTTCAAAACTTTGGGCTAAAGAGCAGGGGCGTGATTGGGGGCAATTTTGGCATGGCAATAATTTAAAGCATTACTATTTCATGGGGAAAGACAACTTGGTCTTTCACACTTTGTTTTGGCCGGGAAAATTAATGAACTACGATGCCAGCTTGCACCTGCCCGATGTGCCTTGCGTGAACATGTTCTTAAACTTAGATGGCAGCAAATTTTCCAAAAGCCGCGGGGTGATGTTAAAGATCGACGACATCGTGCGGCGGTTTGGCAACGACCCAGTGCGCTTTTTTATCGCCACGATTATGCCGGAACATAAAGATTCCAGTTTCTCGTGGGCGTCTTTCCAAGAAACAATAAACAATGTGTTGGTTGGAACGATTGGTAATTTTATTCACCGCACGTTATCGGTCGGCTATCGAGCTGGGAAGTTATCTGATACTCCGGTGGCACTGTCTGCCGAAGTGTTGGCTATTATTCCAGCTACTTTCCAAGCCGCCGGCGATTGCCTTGAACACTGCGAGTTTAGGGAATACACCAAGGCGGTGGTTGATCTCGCCACTTTTGGAAACAAAATGTGTCAGGATGAAAAGATCTGGGAGTTAGCCAAAGAGAATCCACAAAAACTGGCGGTCATTCTAGCTCAACTATACGCGGTTATTCTGGCGATCGGCTATTTGATTGATCCACTCATGCCGGAATCGGCAGAAAAAATATTCGCCCTATTTGGTATGACCAAACCGACCCGTTGGCCGGAACCAAAAGATGCGTTGAGTGAAATAGGGGGGTTGGTCTCGAATCTGTCTATTCCGACCGAGCCAAAGCCGCTGTTTAGTAAGATTCTAAAGATAGAGGAATTAGAGGAAGAAGCGGCGGCTAAATAACGATATAAAAAACCACTTCGCTTGAGCGCGGTGGTTTTTGTTATCCCTCGCCTTTATTATCATTTCCTATATTTCTGTCATCCCGAGTGGCATCGAGGGACCCCTTGCCCGTGCCTTACCAATAATCATTTCCTTTTTACTTAATTCACAATTCGCCTGCGGCGAGCGTTACTTTTTGTAGCCCCGCCTGCCTTACGGCTACGCCCGCAGGCGTTGGCGGGCAGGCAAAAAGTAACCAAAAAGCTTTGGTGGTGGCGGAAGTTCTCATTCTAAACAACTATCCCATTAACATTGGCGCGGCGAGCCCCTACGCCGGATCGTTGGCAAAGCCCACCGGGATGCTTCATGGCTCGCCGCTTCCCGAACTGCCGCCACCCCCAAACCCCCGGCAATTTTAATAACCTTGGTAACTCCTAAATAATATAAGGACACGATTGATCAAGGTTAACAAAAATAAATTGGTGATATGGCGGTCTGTTTGACTTTTCGCTACCAAGGCCTAACATAGGACTAAACTGCAATAGCACCTTAAAAACTCCACGGAGGATAAAGTGATAATACTTTCTAATGGCCATACTTTTGAATATATGACCGCCAGCGGCGCGCTGGGTTTTGCCGGTGAAGGTTGGTGGTGGGAACAGCCGCTACGACTTGTCGGACTGCTGCAACCACGACTATTCACCTCGGTTACAAAAACCTTAACGCTGCACCCCACCGCCGGTAATCTTAAATGGTACGCACCCACCAATTGCATTCACTTATTACCGGGTGGTGTGGTGAACGCCGTTGGTCTAGCTAATCCGGGGATTGACTGGTGGCGTCGGAAAATTGGCCCACGCGTTAGCGCGGAAAAGATTCCACTGGTGGCGTCGATGTCTGGCACGGTTGTCGAATTGGTCAAAATGGCGAACAGGCTGGATAAGTTCGATCTAGTCGGATTAGAGATTAACGCTTCCTGTCCAAACACTAGTCATACACCGGGCCCAGACGAAATCATTACTGCTTGTAAAGAAGTAAAGAAGTGGTCCCAATTGCCGTTGATATTAAAGCTGTCGGTAGAGCACGACGTTGTTGCCATTACCGCCGGTGTGAGTGATCTGGTCGAAACGATTGCAATCAATAGTGTGCCGTGGTCGGTCGCTTTTCCTAATCGGCCCAGCCCATTAGCCAAATTCGGCGGTGGCGGAATATCGGGGAAAATTGCCCAGCAGTTCACTTGGTCGTTCGTTCGGCGTTTGTCTGAGTTTACAACCATCCCGAGTATCGGGCCAAGTGTGTGGGATTTTCCGGACCTAGACAGCGTTCGACAGCTGGGTGCCTCAGCGGTTAGTTTCGGCTCAGTCTTTATGCCTTATCCGTGGCGCCCGACGCTCTTTGTGCAACGAGATAAAAAGCAAAATGCATAAACAATCACATCCAGCGCCCTGTCGAAAGATGGGGCGTTTTTTAGACAAGAGCCAAGATACAGGTGACAGGAGCACTCTTGGCTCCTGTATCTTGTATCCTGTTTAGCTTGACAAACCACCTTATTCGCAGTAACGTCAATAGACGTTCTTTACAATCAAAAACAACCCTATTCTGGAGGAAAAAGATGCGAACGGTTCGAGATTTTAGAAACCTTGTTTTAGCCAAAACAGACTCAGCACCCAGCGAAGAGTTTGTCGATAATCTCGACGATTATGTTAATTTTTGGAGAAAACTCAACGCTTTGGGCACGCGCAATATGAAAAAGCAACCGCCGGAAATAGTACCGGATGTTGGTGCCACGGTAGAACTATCAGATCTCGAATGGGCCGAACTTGAAACCGAGTTCGATCGTTTACAGGAGTCGTGTAATGTCTAGTAACCAACCGCCGCCAGAATCGGTGGCCGACATCTTAGCTGGTTTGAACAGCATCACAGCTAGAAAAAAAGAAGCCGACGCGGTGGTAGAAGCGTACACCGCCAATTTACGCCAACAGCTACTCGATAAACTGGCAGCCGGCGGCACTACCGGTGATCGTTTTCTCGACTTTCTGGCTCAAGCGCACGGTGGTTATTTGCTGCCCGGCTTGGCTAACTGGTTACATCAATTAGAAGCTTACACGCAAGCACGCGTGGGGCAACCGGTGGTGCTGGTGCGGACACATTGGAAACAACATCGCTTTGGCGGCCCGACCGATCATAGTCCGTTCGAACAAAGCCACCACCCGGAAGTCAAGGTGTTTATTGGCGTATTGGCAATCGGTCAACTGCAGCTGATTGCTGATAGAGAAATAGCTTTGCCAACCCAACCACGACACATCGTTCTGGGTGGAGAAGAGTACGGGGTTAAACATCAGTTGATCGAAGAGCCATTACCGGCGCTAGATGTTTTTACACTCATTGGTTGGTTGAAAGATCAATCAACTATCGTCAGCCAAGACACTTTGTCGGACGAAGAAAAACACCTCGTAGCTTATACGGGCGGAGCACATTTTTCTCCGACTCATCATTACGAAGAAACAACTCAACTGGTGGTAGGTACCGAGGCATGGATTGATTGGTTGCCGCGGCCGGTTGACGGATTGAGTCATGGCTATCATCCCAATGCCAGTGAGCTTACTTATTATCAGTACAGCCAAGAACTGGGGCACGCACTGCCAAAAATGCCGCAGATGAAACGACGTTTGGTAAAAAGCCGACTGAATCTTCATCAGTACGTCATCGAAGCACGTCAAAGAGTCGATGAGGCCAAACAAGCATTAGACAAAGCTGAACGACATTTGGCGGAACAAATCGTTGAAGAAAAAGACTTGGCCGAATATATCGCCGGCTTTCCGCCGGACGAACCAATGGCCAACGAACCAGTACAAGAGTAAAACACATTTTCCGGGTGCCCGCAGGGGTGCCCGGTTTTTAGTAGATAGTGGGTAGTGGTCAGTTGTCAGAAAAAAGTTAGCCAGTTAGTCAGTAGATCAGTCAGCCATAGTATTTACGAACGTCATAACCGATGCTGGCTAACTCGCTAACTGGTTAACCGGACTACTTAACATTGACAGCTGGCAATAAAACAAGTACACTAGCCAATCGTTCCTTTAAGTAACAGATGGCTTGAGCTCTAGACGGCGAATTATCATAATCCCGGTTAGGGATGTATCAAGAACTGCCACCGGCTCAATTATTTTATTTCGGTGTACATTCGGCGAGACGATCTAAATCGTACCCTGCGGGGTGTGTGGTGGGGTGTCTCGCCCCTCTTCTCGTGGTTGTCAAATGGCGGACACAAGAAGGGGAGATGACAAGGCGACTTGCCGACAGCAGTCGGCAGATTTGAGTGCTATCTCCCCAGCTCTTTTTTTACATTCGGCGAGGCGAAAGGGAAACTGCTCGTTTGGGCGGAGTTTCAGATGCCTCGCCCCTCTTCTCGTGTTCGTTAAAGCGGCGGGTACAAGAAGGGGGCGCAACAAGGAGTTTTTTTGCAACTAGTTGCAAGAAGAATACGTCACTGCCCCCACGTTTACTTGCTGCCTGTAGTCTATGTTAGACTGTGGCCTATCTTGTCTCTGTCAGTAGTTCTTTAAAAAATTGGTGAAGTGTCACAATGGCCCGCCTTAGGGTCGAAACTGCCCACAGCATTCCACAGGAGGAAAACACATGGGTCGGTATATTGGTATTCGTCATCGAATCAAGCAGGCTGCCGACGGCGAAGCTCGGCCAACACAAGTGATGATTTTGGATGAGCAAGGCGAGTTACTTGCCACTTACGAGCTGGAAGACGAAGCCGCTGAGCTCGATTTTGTGCTCGGACGGTTTCCGGCCACTCGGCGCAAGGTTATTCCGGGCGAAGACTTGTCGGCGTTTCAATCCTATCATTTGGGTTGGCGCAAAGTTCGTGCCGGCGAAACGATCGATGGGTTACCGCCAGAGTTCATCAAAATGGAACAAAAGAAAACATACGTGCTGGTTAATGTACCCGACAGTTACGACGGCCTGCAAGCCGGCGATACTGTCGCCATGGTGCTCGGTGGCTCGGGCGATTACATGGCTTACGCCTTGGCCAATCGGGCCGCGTACTTGGGCGGCGGTACCAGTTTGTGGCGCTTGCCACCGGCGGCGCTCAAACGATTGCGGTCCGACACAGGACTGTCCGATTCATGCAAGGATCAAGACGCCAGTATCATGGTTACCGCGGTCAAAAATAATCCGGCGCTATTTCAATACACCGGCCCGCGTGAGTTGGGGCTAATCTTGGTGCAGATGCAATGGCGAGCGCTGGCTGAAACGGTCGCCGCACGAATTGCTTGCAGTCAACGGTTGTATCAACTGGCGATCGGCCGGGCATTCTGCAGTATGGAAGGACAATACCCCGAAGGGGCTTTGGCCAAATACATCGACGAGCTCAAAGCCAACGATCCCGGTCTGCAAGCGCACATCGCCGAAGAGCGGGCGCGCGAGCGCGAGTTGGTAAAAATCCTCGAACGAATTGACGTTTACCAGCAACTGTTCAAACCGGTGATCGAAGGCTGCGGCCCGCGGATCGCCGCTCGCTTAATCGCTTCGGTTGGCTCGGCCAGCCGATTTGGCACCGCCGCCAAAATGGTGGCGTTCTGCGGCGTGCACGTTTTACCCGATGGTAAGTTCGCCCGTAAACGCACTGGTCAAGTGGCCAACTGGCATAATGACGCTCGTCAGGCGTTGTATTTGTTGGCTGATCAGTTTAACCGTCGTCCCGATTCGGTGTGGGGGCAAAAGCTGCGGCTGAACAAAGAACGCGCTCGTGCTCGGCACCCCTTTCCGGTGGTGGTAGTTAAAAACGCCCTTGGCGTAGAGATAGCCGTCTATGAACTGCGCCCGGGAACGTTCGAATACGACAAGAAACGGGGTCGTTATGTTATCCAAACCGCCACTGGCGAAGTAACAGTTACCGGCACCTTGCGTTATGGTGACGCTCATATTCACAACATGGCGGTGTGGCGCACGCTAACGCAGTTCACCAAATGGTTGTGGCGCGAATGGTCGCGGCTCGACTTGGCCAACGCTGCGGCGCAAACAGCACCAGCCGCTCAAGTGGTATAATCAAATTAGTTGCGCGGCAGAAATATGTTGTGCCAAACATTGGCGAGATTATCCCTTACCACACAACTAGTAGTTCTTTAAAATGGCGGTTGTTGTAGTCATTACTGTTCCGGCTTTACCGGAGCGATATCATTACTAACAACCGCTAATTCAATCTGTGGCGAGACGATTAAATTTTTTCCGTTAACAACGGGAGAGTGGGGATTTGTCTCGCCCCTTTCTTATGGTCATCGAGGGCGGTGAATATAAGTAAGGGGAGATGAAATCGGGCCTTGCTGTTGGTGTCCATCAGCAGACAGAATATGTCTCTCCCCCTACTTAAAAACTACCGAGGCGGTACAAATCTTGCTAAGTGAGAGTTGGTCTGTCTTGGTAAAACTATAGTCAAGGGGCGAATGTGTGAGTTGTCAGACAGTTTCCGACAGTCGATTTAAATGCCCCAGACTAAAATCAGCGGCGAGAAGGTCTATAACGATTTGGTTCGTTGCACAACCGCATGCCGCTGCGTTTGGCGAGGTTGGTACATGATCTGCTTATTAAAAGCGTACGTAGTCGTTACCTCGCTGCCACATTGCCGGACGTTTAAAACGCGTCCGGTTTTTTTTGAGAACTACGGTGGATAGAATGTCGTGGCTTGGTTGTTTATTTAACTTTGCCGCCCGCTTTGCCAAAACCACTGCTGCCAGGTACACTAATAAAACTATGACAGATGACCAGCAACCAATTGATTCGCGATTAGTTAGCGCCGAAGAACAAGGCGAAGAACAGGTTTTTGATGCCGGTTTGCGCCCGCAAAACCTAATTGACTATATTGGCCAAAACCAGGTGAAAGACAACCTGGGTATTTTTATGGCCGCGGCCAAGCAGCGCCATGAACCGATTGAGCATGTTCTTCTTTATGGCCCGCCTGGTTTGGGTAAAACCACCCTGGCGCATATTATTGCCAAAGAAATGGGCGCCAACATTCGCGTTACTTCCGGGCCGGCGATTGAACGTTCCGGTGACTTAGCAGCCATTCTCACTAACCTCAGCGAAGGTGATGTGTTGTTTATAGACGAAATTCATCGGCTTAACCGAACAGTCGAAGAAATACTTTATCCGGCGATGGAAGATTATGCCTTGGATTTAGTGGTTGGTAAAGGGCCGGCCGCCCGCACGCTTCGTCTCCAGCTGCCTAAGTTCACCATTGTTGGCGCCACCACCAAAATCGGTACACTATCGGCGCCGTTGCGTGATCGCTTTGGTAGCACTTATCACCTCGACTTTTACCAACCGGAAGATATCGAAACTATTTTAGGCCGGTCGGCGAAATTATTAGATATTGCGATTGATCCGGTAGCTACGGCGTTGTTAGCCAGTCGGGCTCGCCGCACGCCGCGTATTGCCAACCGGTTACTTAAACGAGTGCGGGACTATGCGCAAGTAAAGGGTGATGGTACAATTACTCCCGGCACCGCCACGGCCGCGCTCGACATGTTGGCGGTCGACCCAATTGGGCTAGACGCCACCGATCGTCGGCTGCTTACCGCGATTGTCGATTCGTTTAATGGTGGCCCGGTGGGGTTAGGCACGTTAGCCGCGGCCATTGCCGAAGAAGTGGAAACAATCGAAGACGTTTACGAACCGTATTTAATGCAGCTGGGCTTTTTAGCGCGCACCCCGCGTGGGCGCATTGCCACCGATAGTGCTTACCGCCACTTAGGCAAGCAACCGCCGGCCCAAACCAACCGACTTATATAGAGTATGGAAATTACATTGTCTGTCTTTCTTTATATCTATCTGGCGTTTTTGGCGCTGTGGGCATTCTTTGCTTTCTTTAACATGTATCATGTAATCCGCTTCTCGTTCTGGGGGTTCACCGCCTTTTTCTCCACCTTTTTATTTATTGCCGCCAGCGTGATCGTGTTGTTTTTAAGCTTTGAAAACTTTCGTACGATCGACTGGCAGCAGCCTCTGTCTTTTTGGGGCAGTTTAGACTGGGGTAACGCGTTAAATCAAACTAACAGCCAAAACGCCGTTAGTAATTTTGGTTTATAAAGAGTATGTTTGGTGCCAAATTTTATTTGCCTAATCCGGAAGCGGGAGAAAAGGTTGAGTTATTTTTGCGTCGCCATTCACTAATGTCTGTCGGCAACTCCGTTGTTTATGCGTTATTGGTGGTAGTACCGTTTGTGCTCACTTGGTTTATGCAGGCGCAGTTTCCGGATCTATGGCAGCGGCCAGCCACCGAACCGCTCGTGGCGTTAATCACCAGCGCCTATATTCTGTCGATCTTGTTGTTTTGGTACGCTAACTTTTTAGATTATTGGCTCGATGTTTGGGTGGTTACTACCGAGCGAATTATTAGTGTAGAACAAAAAGGGTTATTCGCCCGCAGTTTTTCGGAGCAACATTTGTATCGAGTGCAGGACGTTACTACCAGTGTGAAAGGTTTTTTGCCGACTATGCTTCATTATGGTGACATTGTGGCGCAATCGGCCGGGGCGGAACAAACCACTATTCTACGCCAGGTGCCGCATGCCGATGTTGTGGCGCGCCGTATTCTCGAACTGGCAGAGGCATCACGCCGCCGGCAAGGTAACGGCATTTAGTAGGGAGAAGTTTTTTAGTTAACACTAGAACACCTCAGCAGGGGTGTTTTTTGCTGGCCGGTGATGATACAATAAGCGTGATAAATCCTTACGTTTTAAAATATGAAAATTTCGCGCTCAGCAGCAGTAGTAGTTGGGTCGGTTATTGTTTGCTTAGCAGTTGGGGCGATTGGTTCGCTTGCCACCGCAGCAGCCGTTAACAGTTGGTATGCAACATTAACCAAACCGTGGTTTACTCCACCCGGCTGGATCTTTGGCCCAGTTTGGACGGTGTTATATATATTGATGGGGCTAAGCTTAGCGCGGTTACTGTTGGCCGCACGGGGTCGTCATCGAGCTGAAGCGTTAATAACTTTTAGTGGCCAGCTAATCTTTAATCTGTTATGGTCACCGTTATTCTTTGGTGCCCATGTGATTGCCGCCGCTTTAGTAGTGATTGTACTAATGTGGATCGGTATCGCGGCCACCATCGGATATGCTTGGCGGGTAGACCGGCCGGCGGCACTGTTATTGGTGCCATATATTTTGTGGGTCAGTTTTGCTTCAATTTTGAACGCCGCCTTGTGGTGGCTTAACTAATCACCCATGTCGACCACACGTAAAATCGCTCACAACACCGGACTGCAAGTAATTGGCAAAGCGGTTTCGCTGGCTTTAAGTTTGTTGACCGTTGGCGTAATGACCCGCTACTTAGGCGCGGCCGGGTTTGGCCAATACACTACCACCATTGCTTATCTCCAGTTTTTCGGCATCATTGTTGACTTTGGTTTGGCCGTGGTAGTGGCACAGCTAATCGCCGCCCGCCGGGCCGAGACCGACGCGATCCTGTCGAACGTGTTTACTTTTAGATTGGTGACTGCCGCTATTTTGTTTGCGTTAGCGCCAATAGTGGTGTGGTGGTTGCCATATCCGCTTATTGTTAAACAAGCCACGGCGCTGGCCGCGGGAGCATTGTTTTTTGTGTCGCTACAGCAGGTGATAGTGAGCATCTACCAGCGCGAGCTGCGAATGTTTGCGCCGGCCGCCGCCGAAGTTGTGGGGCGTGCGGCGATTCTAATTGGTACGATTGCCGTGGTAATGCTTGGTGCCGACTTGCGGGCAATTATGGCCGCGGTGTTAGTTGGAAACATTTTGCAGTTCATCGTCAGTTTTGCGGCGGCGCGAGCGTTTGCCACCATTCGTTTGGCGTGCGATTGGATAATGTGGCGCGAAGTGCTGGCAAAAAGTTGGCCGATCGGTCTGTCGATTATTTTTAATTTAATCTATTTTCGCGCCGATACCATTATTTTATCACTCTACCGTGACGCGGCTACCGTTGGCCTTTACGGCGCGCCGTATAAGGTACTAGAGGTACTGGTAACTTTCCCGTACTTGTTTATGGGTTTGGTACTACCGCTGTTCTCAGCCAGTTGGGCGGCGGGCGACCGTCCGCGATTCGCCAGCCAGTTGCAACGAGCTTGGGACACCATGGCAGTGGTAACCTGGCCGGTGTTAATTGGTGGCGCCGTATTAGCCACGCCAATTATGGTAGCGATTGCCGGCGATGAGTTTGCGCTGTCGGGGGCGATTTTGCCAATCTTGTTGGTAGCCACGGCCGCGATATATTTTTCGAATGTGCTTACGCACGCCATTGTGGCGATTGAACAACAGCGGCGTATGCTGGGCGGTTTTGCCGCGGTGGCAGTGGTGGCGTTAATTGGCTATTTGGTGTTAATTCCACGGGTCGGTTATTGGGGTGCCGCCAGCGTAACAGTGTTGGCTGAGCTGGCTATTTTGGTTATTGCCACGCGAGTGGTTAAGCAAACTACGGGCGTGAAAATACGCTACTATATTTTCAGCCGAGCACTTAGTGCGGCGGTGATTATGGGGGCGGCGGTTTGGTTAATGGCACAAGCGGTTGGTGTTGGTGCCAGCTGGCAATTGCCATTGTTGATTTTAACCGGCGCGGCTGTCTACGCCGCGGCGTTGTGGCTACTGGGCGGATTGGATAAAAAAATTGTGGTTGAAGTGTTGGGGCGAGGGGCTAGGGACTAGGGACTAGGTCTGCCTACGGCGGGCAGGCGAATTAGGAATTGGTGGGTATAGACATTCGTGTAAAAAGAAACCCTCTATAATCTATACCCTATACTAAAAACCCTCCGCCTTTGGCGGAGGGTTTTGTGATGATTGGGTTATTTTTTCCACCGGTGGCCGTTGATGATGGTGAGAATGGCCAGGGCTTGCAGGCGCAGCGGATCGTGGAAAGTGAAACGGTATTTTTCTTCCACCGGCCAGTCGTTGCTAACCAGAAACGAGGCATTAGTTAAAGCAACTTCCACCATGGCCTTTTGGTTATCGAGCCTAAGCTGAACGTTGGCTGCGGAGAGGCCGCTGCGTTTTTGCACTCGCGCCAGGCGCGTGGCATCGGTGGCGGCTACCACCACCGTGTAATCGCAGAGCGATAGTAACGGTTCGTTGCCCGGCATAAACAGCAAGGCCGATTCCACTGCCACCAGCGGGTGGCGGTTATATTGGGCGGCGGTTAGAAAATGAACTATTTCTTGGTGCGCCAGCGGCCAAACAATTGCCTCCACCGCCGCTTTAAGGTTCGCATCATGGAAAATTTTTTGCCCCAACTTAGGGCGGTCGATGCTGCCATCGGTGGCGAGAATGTCTGGGCCAAGCAATGCCACCAGTTCGCGAAAACATTGATTGCCGGTGTGGTTGGCACCGTTAGGGCGATACAATTGGTGCACCACCGCATCGGCGTCGAGCGTTACGACATGCAGATGTTGCAATCGTTTCATAAATTCGCTTTTGCCGCTACCGATACCGCCGGTCACGCCAATTAATCGCGTTGGGTCGGAATGCGTAATGCGCTTAGCCATGTTAAACTCCCTATCAAAGTAAGGGGTGATTTGCTGTAAAAGGGCGAATAGCGTAATCTAGCAGACAGAGACGTATTTGTCAATATGTATTTGGTTATCTTAAGTATCGTTATTCTGGCGTTAGTTGTTTACTTAGCGCAGCGCGACCTGTCTTACGGCGTGGCCATGGTTTTGTTGTTACTACCGGCATACGGCATTCGGTGGCAAGTTAGCGGCGTATCGGTTACGTTGTTGGAACTGTCAATTTTAGTTCTCGCAATCGCTTGGATAGTTCGATTGGCGCAACGTCAAACGTCATTTTCAACCAGAAATAGTTTCTGGTGTAGCGGCGGGGCGTTGCTAGTTGCGGCCACCGTCAGTCTATTTATCGCGCCACAGTTTGCTAAAGGGTTAGAAACTTGGCTAGCCTATTTTATTGCGCCAGCACTGTTCTTTGTTATATTCACCGCCACTGTCAAAACAGAAAAACAACTGGTGTGGACCTTTCGAGCTTTGGGGCTGACCGCGCTCGCGATCGGTGGTTTAGCGGTTGTGCAACGATTCACCAACGGTTGGCTAGTGCCAGACGCGTATTGGCTGGGCGGCGAAGGTCGGCGGGTGACCAGTTTTTACAGTTATGCCAACGCGGTCGGTTTGTATTTGGCACCAATCGTCATGCTACTCGTCGCGTGGTTGTATCAACGGTTGCAACAGAGTACGTCGACTGTCTACCAACGGCTAGAATCAGGCTTGATTGCGGTCACTATTATTATTAGCATCTCGGCAATTATCTTTGCCAAGTCCGACGGCGCGTTAGTTGGCTTAGCGGCTGGCTTGCTTTTCTTTGGCCTGTCTGCTAAAAAGACCAGAGTTGCGACCGCGATAATCGCCGCTGTCGGCCTAATCACCGTAGCGATTACGGGCTTGCCGGCCGGGGTGTGGCAAACGCTAACTTTCGCCGATTGGTCGGGCCAAGTGCGGCTAACCATGTGGCACGAAACATGGGCGTTGATAAAAGATCATTGGCTGCTTGGCGTTGGTCTGTTCGGCTATCCAACGGCGCTAGTGCCGTATCACGCCGCCAAGTACCTCGAGATATTTTGGTACCCGCACAACATTCTGTTTAACTTTTGGGTGGAGATAGGGCTGCTCGGTGTAGCCGCGGTGATCGGGATGTTCGGGCAATTAGTCGCTAAAACTTGGTGGTATCGACAACAGATATTAACGGTCGGCATTCTAGCAACGTTTGTTGTTATCACTGTTCATGGCTTGGTGGATGCACCTTACTTTAAAGGTGATTTAGCGGTACTATGGTGGTATTTATTAGCTGTCAGCACAATTATTACTTCAAAAACATATGTTAGAGTTTCTACACCAACAACCCGATAAGAAACGAAAACCGTCTTATCACCCCGACGCCAGCGATGCCCGCCCGCCGATGGACGCCGAACAATTATGCGCCGCTTTGCAAGAGTTCGTAGCTCGTGTTACGTCGCCGGAATTACGTCGGGTAATGCAACGTCATCTTGATGACGCGTTGAATGGAATGACGCGTTCGGCCGCCGGTGAAATTGTAGTAAACGATGCTTTCTTTCCAATTATCGAGTTGAAAGGTTGGTTAAAGCGTGAGCCGGATGAGGTAGCGATCGAGTTGGCCGAAACAGCTATCTTTCAACAGCTTAAAGAACAAAGCGCGGAATTGCGCGCTCATGGCGCCGACACCAACCCGCAATGGACCCCACCGGCGCAGCAGTTGTACCGACAGTACTTAACACTACGAAAGCAATACGGCCTGCCTGGCGAGCATGATACTAAAGGCTTAAAGCTAGGCCAGTTCTTAAAAGAGGAAGGATGGACGAGTTAATTAGTAATTAGTAATTCTTCCCAAAGTGGAGAGGTGGCTGAGTGGTTGAAAGCGCCGCTCTCGAAAAGCGGTATGCCCGTAAGGGTATCGAGAGTTCGAATCTCTCCCTCTCCGCTTTGGGAAGAATCAAGACCAAGCTGCCCCCAGGTTGGTCTTTTTTATTAACCCAATGTATACTCATGGGGTATGAATATTCCCCCCATTGGTTTTTCTGGCCTGGGCATTAGCCCCCAGATATTAGCGGTTTTAACAAAATTGCAGTTTAGTGAGCCGACCCCCATTCAGGCCAAGTCCATTCCGGTGATGCTGGAACGAAAGGACATGATTGGTGTGGCCCAAACCGGCACCGGCAAAACGTTGGCGTTTGGCATTCCGCTGTTGCAGCTGTCTACCCACCCCGGGCAAAAGCTGGTGGTGCTGCCAACGCGCGAACTGGCACTGCAAGTGTACGAAGTTTTAGAAAAAATTGGCAAGCCGTTAAAAGTAATTTCGGCGGTGTTGATTGGCGGTGAAAGTATGTACCGACAGCTCCAGGCCTTAAAGCGCCAGCCGCAGATTATTATTGCCACCCCGGGCCGGTTGGTGGATCATCTGGAACAAAAAACCATTACGTTGCAGCGCGTTGATACGGTGGTGTTAGACGAAGCCGACCGCATGCTCGACATGGGTTTTGCGCCGCAGCTAAGACGAATCCTCTCGGTGGTACCAACCCAGCGGCAGACGGTATTGTTTTCGGCCACCATGCCGGAGAACATCGTTAAAATCGCGCGACAGTATATGCAACTACCGATTCGCGTGGAAATCGCCCAACAAGGCACACCGGCGGAACGGGTGAGCCAAGAATTATTTTTTGTCGATAAACCGCATAAGCAACTGCTGCTCGAAAAATTGTTAAAACAATACACGGGCACAGTTTTGCTTTTCTCTCGCACTAAACACGGCGCGCGTAAATTAAACATGCTAATAAAAAAGTGGGGGCATTCGTCGGCCGAGATTCATTCTAACCGCACCTTGGCGCAACGTACTAAAGCATTGCAAGGTTTTAAGTCTGGCCAATACCGCATTTTGGTCGCCACCGATATTGCCGCGCGGGGGATTGATGTAAAAGATATTTCGGTAGTAATTAATTACGATCTGCCGGATTCGCCGTCCGATTACGTTCATCGCATTGGTCGGACCGGCCGCGCTGGTACCACTGGGCACGCCATTACCTTGGCTACGCCCGAACAAAAAAGCGATGTGCTGGCAATTGAACGGTTAATTCGCGGCCCGCTACCGCGCGCCAAACACCCCGATATGCCGGCCGCTACAGCCGTTGCAATGCCACAGCCGGTACCAGCGGGAGTAAAACAATTTACTCAAGACAGAAAAAATAATCCGCCGCAGTTCGGCCGCAATTCACGCCGGCGTTCCCGCCCGTATCGTGGAGACAATAACAACCGTGAACATGGCCAGTGGGGTGGCAACCCGCACAACCGTGGGCACCACGCGCCCGGCGACACACACGCCCAAAGGCCATCGGCGAGACATGTTCGCAGCGTTTAACTAGCATTGTATTGTAAAGGACCTCGAATAATTCGGGGTTCTTTTTTTAGGGATCAGGGACTAGGGGCTAGGGACTAGAACTGTCTAGCCCCTAGCCACCCGTTGACATTAACAGGTCTGAGTGCTACGGTTAACCATCACTTGTTCTTTATTATCACAACCAAATGGAGGAAATCCATGGCCATAGGAAAGAAGCAGTTGTTGTGTTTGTTTGAACTGGTCTATGCCGGCCAACTGGCGCCGGCTGCGGCGTTGGGGATGGCTTTAGGAAAGATTTATTTGCCTAAAGACCCACCGGCCAAAGAGTCAGTGCCGGAAGACGTTGCCACGGCAGCCGTCTCAGCCGATTCACCAACCGTTCAACCAGGACCGATCTTAAAAGCAGTAAGAGAAGTTCTCGGCACAACGGTGAAGATGGAGTTCAAGACAAACACATCGGCAGCAACCGAACCGGTTGCACCCGCGGCGAGTGTTAGTGAATTGTCTCTGTTCGACATTAACGGTCGGCGGATTCCGCCGCCGGGAATGAAAGAAACACAGTGCGCGCCCGGTTACCGGCAGCTGTGTAAACCCATCTTGGATAATAAAAGCGACTTCGTGCAACGGTTGGATTATTTTCAACTGGCCTTTGAGTCCGTACCAAAGCTAGACTTCTACGCCGAAACGCAGAAACTGCAAGCGGCGGTGGCGGCCGATGAGCGGATTGCCAATCTGCTCAACGGTGTTTGCTTGCCGATTGTTCTGCCACAGCTTGGCGGGACTAGCTTCGATTACGACCGGGCTTTCCCCAAGATTTTTTTGACGGCGGCTGAACGAACCCATGGGGTGGTGTATCCCAATGTGCCGTTTGGCCGCGGCCACACTAACTACAACGGGCGAGCCGACGAACGGATAACGATAGTCGATACCAGTCATCGTCGTCTGCTCGACCGAATGTTTCGCGGTGATTTTGTGGCGCTGTATTTTCCGACCGCGCTGCATGGATTCAGTACCTACGCTCAACGCGAGCAGATGGCGGACCCTGATTTGCCAGGCACACTCCATTTGTCTGGCGGCGTCGACGTGATGACCGCGGTGGCGATGTACCCAGATATTCTCGACTGCGATTACGATTGCCCGGTGGTTATCGATATGGCGGCGCTGCAGTGCGAAAATGACCGCTGCTCGCTGGGTTTTAAAAACATGGGAGCCTGCGTGGTGAGGTGTAACTTAGACATTGCCCACGAAAGATTATTCGGCGGTTTGGTTTTTTACCTCGAATAAAGAGCGCGAAATAACACCAATCGACCCTTTCGTTTTGAACGAAAGGGTCTTTAATTTTATGCTTGACACCGCCGCTCGGTGGTGCTATGGTTAGCTATCGTCTGTTCTTTTTATGCTGCCACAACAATGGAGGAATCCCATGGCTATAGGAAAGAAGCAATTGCAGAAATTATTTGAACTGGTGCAAGCGCACCAGCTTCAACCCCAAGCCGCGCTAGACATTGCGTTGGGTAGAGCGCCGTTTCCTGGCGAACCGGAGGTACCGGCCGAAACCAAAACTGAAGAGACAGTTGAAACCCCGGTCGAAGAGCCGGCCAAACCAGCGCCGGTTGCGGTCAATCCAATCAAGTCAGAAAAAGCTTTGTTCGACCACACCGGCCGACGTATTCCGCCGGCGGGAATGAAAGCAAAGCAGATTGCTCCCGACGGTCTATTCCGTTTGGACCCGCCCAAGTTGGACAACGAAAACGATTTGGCACAACGCTTGGCCTATTTTCAATTGGCTTTCGCCGATGCACCGGCACTGGATCTGCCGACCGAGTTCCAACGGCTCAAATCGGCCGTGGCTGCCGACGAACGCCTGGCCAACCTACTCAACGGTATCTGTTTGCCGATTATTCTGCCACAAATTAACGAGGACGGATTCAATTACGATGCTGAGTTTGACCGAGTGTTCGTTCCCGCTGCCAAAACAGCGTATCTAACGCAGTTCCCAAATCGAACCATTCGGTCCGGTAGCACCAATCTGGTGACAGTGGTGGAAGCCAGCCACGGTCGCTTGCTTGAACGCCTGTTTCAGACCGGTCTGGTGGCCTTGTTTTTCCCCGGCGCTCTGCACGGCTTTTCTCTGCGGGCGCAGCGAGAACAAATGGCCGATCCGGAATTGCCAGGCTCTATCTATCTCGCTGGTGGGTTCGACACCCTGGCCGCGGTGGCAATGTATCCGGATGTGATGGCTCGAGACGGCAATACCTTGATTATGTATATGCCGGCTTTGCGGCATAACAGCGACGGATGCACGCTATATTTTGAATCCAATGCATACCAGATGGCTGTGGCCAATGGGGTGTACGTTGACCAGGCTACCAACTACAATTCCGGCGGCTTGGTTTTCTACCTCGCCGAATAAAACGTCACAAACACAACCTAAAAACCCTCGATTTATCGGGGGTTTTATTTTTACCGTCGGCGCGGTAAGATAGAACTCTATGCAACACTTAAACATCGAAATCAAAGCGCGCTGTCAAAACTTAGACCGCATTCGCCAGTTACTCAAAAGCCGGTCGGCCGATGCCAAGGGGGTCGACCACCAAGTCGACACCTATTTTAACGTGCCGGCCGGGCGGCTCAAACTACGCCAAGGTAATATCGAAAACGAACTGATTTTTTACCAGCGTAATAATCAAGCCGGGCCAAAGCGATCCGATGTTAGTATTGCGCCGGTGGAGCCGAACTCACCGCTGAAAGACGTGCTGTCAAAAGTGCTCGGAGTTTTAGTGGTGGTTGATAAACAACGCGAGATATATTTTATCGACAACGTAAAAATACTTTTAGACACGGTAGTTGGTTTGGGCACGTTTGTGGAAATAGAAGCGATTGATAGCGACGGCAGCCGAACTGCCGGACAACTCCAAGCTCAATGCAACGAGTATATGAAATTGTTTGAAATTAATCCGGCTGATTTAGTAGCGGTATCGTATAGCGACTTATTGTTAGATATTAAAAGTTGATAGTTGACGAACAGCCATGGCTGTGATAGCCTAACAAATCGCGTTCTTTATCAATCAACCTACTAGTGGAGGATAAATGTCGCAGACATCGGTCAACATTCTTAACGATCTCACAGTCACTTTTCATCGCACCTGTCGAGTGCCACAAAAAGACGGCGGCATTAGCCGGTTGCCGGCTGATCTGAGTCGCTTTCCGATCTACCCGGTGGGACCGTACCGAGCCCGCGTGCCGGAACATTGGCACGATGGCGCTTTCTTTCTTCCGATGTATCCGCAAGAAGCCATGTGGATCAGTTTCCAACATCACGGCGAACCACGTGCGTTGCAGGTGGCCGCCGGCATGGTTAACGCCGTGACCGGACAGCAGTTGCAGCCGCGACTCGATGGCGGCGTGGGCCGAGCGCAAAATTATTTGGCTGTGCCGCCGCAACCGTGGTTAGACGGGTTTAAACCCACCGCCGATGGTCAAGTGCGGCAGTTTGTCGCGGCGCAAATGGGCAGCGGCCAAACGGCCGAAGAGCAGATCTTAGGTGCGCCGATTTTCGGCGGCATTCAAATGATGCTGTTTCGCCCCAAAGTGCCGTTGCGGGCTTTGCCCCATCCGCGCGGGGCTGGCATTTGTCTCAATGGTTTCGATGATTTCAACTTCTTTGACATCACGCCGCTCAAATGTTTCGGCCACTGTGAGTCTCCATCATATGGGGCATCACTGGGGGCATATAGTTTAATGAACGAGAGCCGGCCCAGTTCGCGCGTCCGCGACATGGGTTTGGGCGCCGGTGGCGCGATCGAGCAGAAAATCTATCCCGACCCGTATCTGGATGGCCGGCCAGTGGCCGAGGTGTGGGCAGAAAAACCCGCCGATCAGCTGTGGGTTTATATTGTTCACGCCAACGACTGGCAGTCACTCACCGGCGAAGCACCGCCGCCCAGCCCGGTCACTCGGGAAATATATGCCAAATTGGGTTACCCATGGTTCGACCTTGTCGACGGCAACTGGGGCGATGTGGCCGGCAGCACCGCGGTCGACAAGCTTAAGCCGGTCGACGATTCACAAGAAAAATAATCAAACTCATATCCGCCCCGAGGTGTTCTCGGGGCGGGTTTTTTATTCAACCGATGTCTGATATAGTAACGACAGTAATATGGCTACAATCTAAAAACACATTTTCTTACTATTACTGATTGTTTCCGTAGCCTTGGAAACGGGCGGTGATATTGTGCTTAAAAAGTGGTCTGGTGACGGTCGGCCGTGGTGGCTGGTGGCGGGTTTAGGATTGTATTTAGTCAGCACCGTCGGTTGGGTGTTTTCACTTAAATACGAGTTGCTGTCGAAAGCGGTAGTTATTTTTACCGTTGTTAATTTGGTGGCCGTAGTGGTAGCCGGGGTGCTGTTGTTTAATGAACAGCTGACCGGTTTGCAAAAACTTGGCATTGCCTTGGGAGGTGGTAGCGGTGGCTTTATTGGAGTGGTAAAATTGTTATATTTTAGCAAAAAACTTGACTAAAATCCTAAAATGCGCTATACTAATCATAGCACTTACGATTAAGTCATTTTAACACGCAACATAATATGACCAGTTTTGAGCAACCGCCAGTCGAAAAACCACTTAACGAACTAAGTCCAGCAGAACAAATTGCAAAACTACAACAGCAAATAAAAGATAACGCTGGTTTGGCTGAGCTAGGAAAAGCAATTGGTCATGTAAGATACTTTAATGTGGTAATGGAGCTGGTACAAGAGAAGCTACTAAAAGATGATACCGATAAGAATGCAGTGGCAAACGCGATGGCAGAAGTTAGTGAAGCCATGACTAAATATGCAGAGTTGGCACCTAATGCTGGAAAAGCTGAGGATAATACTAACGTTGAGCAAAATCTCAACACATTATTCAAGGAATATGAAAGGAAGTTGCATGCCCTGTGGGAGATAGTGCAAAGGTAAAAGACACAGAAAAAGTAATATAATTAACCCAGTCCCGCTTAGCGGGACTGGGTTTTGTTTTAACCTTTTTGCTTGGTTTGAGCAAACGAACGTGGCTGTGCTATCATTCGGCCAGACCGTTTATTTCTAGTTAAAATCAATCCTCGTCCGCCCGTATGTACTATCTCGTATTCGACACCGAAACCACCGGTCTGCCAATTTCTTGGTCGGCGCCGGTCACCAAGTTGGAAAACTGGCCACGGCTGGTGCAATTGGCTTGGGTGTTGTACGACGAACAGGGGCACGAAGTAAAAACCGCCGATGTAATTGTTCGGCCCGACGGCTTTTCGGTGCCATACGAAGCCACCCGCATTCATGGCATTTCGCACGACCGGGCCTTGCGCGAAGGCGTCTCGATTATGGCGGTGTTGACCGACTTTGTGCATCAGCTTAAAAACCGCGACCTTACTTTAGTGGCCCATAATATTGAATACGACGAAAAAGTAATGGGGGCGGAGTTGCTGCGAGCGCGTATCGCCAGCACTTTTTTTGATTTGCCAAAAATGTGTACCATGAAACTATCCACCGCCTTTTGTCAGCTACCAAACGGCAAACAACCCCGGCTGTCGGAGTTGCATAAAATACTCTTTGGCGAATATTTCGACGGTGCACATAATGCGTTGACCGATACTAAGGCTACTGGCAAATGTTTCTTTGAGCTTAAAAAACGCGGTGTAATTGTGGAACCAAAGCAGCCGGTGCAGCGAATGCTTTTTTAGGGACTAGGGGCTAGGGATCAGGGACTAGAGTGTTTAGAGTTGTCTAGTCCCTAGTCCCTGATCCCTCGCCCCTCGCCCCGTTCTTTCAAAACCAAAGGAGGTAAAAGATGTTGCGATTGCAGATATCCAAATCACGGATTGGTATATTTTTGCGCTGTCCACGGTCGTATTACTACCAATATGTTGACCGCCAACCAAGCCGAACCGACTACCCAAGATTAGCCGGCGTTACTTTCCATGCGTTCGTGCAGCAGCTGTATCGCCCCACCAAAGAGCCGCGGCCATTTTTCTACAAAACACTGGCCAGCGCTCGCGGAGCGTACTTCCACGCCTGGCAACGAGCACTAAAAGAAAACGCGGCCAAACTCGTTCGGCCAGACAGCAACGAAGCCGACAAGTTCTTTGGCGTCGGCATCGCCTGTCTGCAACAATACTGGAAAGACAACGTCGGTTTAGCTCGGCCCAGAACAGTTGAACAGCGTTATGTGGCACCGCACCCGCGTCGGAGTGGTGTGTTACTCCAAGGTATCTTCGATCAGCTGCGCGATGTGCCATTAGAGTGGGTCGCCGCCATTCGGCCAGAACTGGTCACGGCCGGCCAACTCGACCCAGCCTACGACCCGGTGGTAATCGTCGACATGAAAACCGAGTACCAAGATTACGACGCGTCCAGTTTTCTGCCGAACCCCACCTCGCTCGATCAAGCGCGGGTGCAACATTCACTCCACACCGATATTCAGCCGAGCATGTATATTTGGCTGTATTATCAGCAGACCGGTAAATGGCCGATTGGCTTTTTGTGGTATCACATCCGCACTGGCAAGACCTTTTTTACCTGTCGCGATGCAAACGCGATCGACGAGTTCTTCGGGGTGGTCGATTACTTTCTAGATAATTTGGCCGCCGGACACTTTCCCCGCCATGCCGATCGCCATTGCCGTCGGTGCGATTATCTCACGGCTTGCGCTCCGAACGGTCAATTGGTGATGGCACTGCCGGGCGGTATACCAACGATTACACCCACGCCATTGCAAGCGGTACCAACTCCGGCCAAACGGTCCAAACCACCGCAACTAAAGCTACCCATGCCGTTGCCAACATTGCGTAAGGCTAGCCATACGCCGGCACCGGTCAAACCAGCCACCGACGACAGTGCCCAAACCGTCTTCTGCTTTACCCCGCCTGCCACGCCTGAAGCATAGGCAATGGCGGGCAGGCCCGCTAGATGTTGCCGTCGACAATAAGGAGTAAACACAAAACCCCGCCGTCAGGTGGGGTTTTTATGGACTAGGGACTAGGGATCGGGGACTAGAGTATTTAGAGTTGCCTAGTCCCTAGTCCCTGATCCCTAAAAAATAATCGGACGCCATGTTCGGCATCCGATGATGAATGTAGATTTAGTTGTCTGTCGACAACTCGGATTCGTCGAACGGTTCGATCGAACCGTCTTCGTCTACTGTCACCACATCTAGTACTTCGGTGGTGAACGGTAAAAGTATGTGGTACCGCTGGCAGAGAAGCGACAGCATTTGGCACAGGCGGAACTCGGCCGTGGGGTCGTTGATTAGCGTGATATCAATTTGATCGCATGGCCGGCCGTCTTGGTCGATCGCGATCATTTCGTCTATTTCTAGATCAACCACCTCCGGATGGCAAGCGAAAAAATCGACCACGCAGTCGCTAAAATCGCTCGGAAAGAACAGTTTGGTTGTGGTGTAGGTATCATCGTCATCGTCGTCGGCAACAATGTTTCGGTCCGTATCCATACCATACCCCCAAAGAGCTAGCTGGTTTGGTTGCTGTGATTAGTATGGCAAGTTGCGGCGGCATGGTCAAATTGGGCGAGGGGTTAGGGGTTAGGGACTAGGGGCTAGAGTGTTTAGAGCTGCCTAGTCCCTAGCCCCTAGCCCCTAATCCCTAGTCCCTGCTATACTAAAACCGTTATGTCACCCCGAGCCATTATTATCCACGGTTGGGACGGCCAGCCAGACACCGGCTGGTTAGGAACTTTGCATCAAACGCTAGCCCAGCGTGGGTTTTTAGTGACCGCACTAGCGATGCCGCATCCAGACCGGCCGACTATTACCGATTGGGTTGGAACATTAAGCCAAGCCGTCGGCCAGCCAGACAGTCAACTGGTGCTGGTCGGGCATAGCATCGGCTGTCAGACTATTTTACGTTATCTAGCCCAAGCATCGGCGCCAATAGCCGGAGCAATTTTGGTGGCCGGATTTGTCACCTTACAAGGCCTAGTTACTGCAGAAGAAAAAGCCATCGCCGCGCCATGGCTGGAAACGCCCATCGATCCGGCAGCCGTTAAAGCACACTGTCGTCATTGTCGCGTCTATCTATCCAATAACGATACTTGGGTGCCGCTGGAATCAAACCAAAAATGGTTTACCAAGCAGCTTGGGGCCGAGGTAACGGTATGCAATAATGCTGAACACTTTATGGCTGGCGCCGGTGAACAATTAGTGCCAGAAATGGCGGCTTTGGCCAACGCTTGGGTTAAGTAAACAATATGACTGGCAGTAAACGGCCGCGGGTGATGTCGCAGCAGTCAAATAAGCCAATCTGGACCGGGCATGCCAATGAAAAAATGCGTTACTACAAGTTATCTAAAACGCGGGTGCTGCGAGTATTGCGGCAGCCGGCCCGAGTAGAAGAAGGCGTGGCCCCGCGCACAGTCGCCGTAATGCAGCCGGCTACCCCGCAACACACCTCCGAAATCTGGTTAATGTACCAACGGCAGGCGCGGAGCGGTCAATTAACTATTATTACCGCTTGGCGTTATCCGGGGGTTAGCCCGATTAAAAACGCCATTCCGATTCCAGACGACATTCGTCGCCAGCTTCATTTATAATTATAAACATTTCATACTACCTATGGAGTCACCATTTTTATGGAACGAAGAACCAACCTTGGCGTTCGACCGTCAGCAACTGCAGCTGCGGCGATTTGTTAAACAATGGCAACGCGTTCAAGACAAGCAAGAAGAGCTATTGGCTTTGATCGAACAGCGGCGGCAAGAAACCGGTCGACCAATGATTACCGAAGCAGACGCGCAAGCATTAGCCGAAGGTGAAAAGGCGCTCAATAATCTCGATGCAGCTATTTCCAGTCTGCTGTCTGCTTACAAAGGCGAAGGGCAGCAATAAACCGCTGTGCATCAGCGCGGTAATTTGATATACTCACACCATGAGCTCGCCGATTCGTAAAGTGATTATTCCGGCCGCCGGTTACGGTACTAGGTTATTGCCGGCCACCAAAGCGCAGCCGAAAGAGATGCTGCCGATTATCGATAAGCCGGTGATTCAATACGTGGTAGAAGAAGCCGTGGCCGCCGGTATTACCGAAGTAATTATCGTTACCGGTAGCGCCAAGCGCCCGATTGAGGATCACTTCGACTACCAACACGAGCTGGATCATTTGTTAGCCAAGCAAGGCAAGACCGCCGAGCGGCGGGAAATGAAACGCATCGCCGAACTGGCCAACTTTGTTTACGTGCGCCAAAAAGGCCCTTACGGTAACGGTACGCCCATTTTAAACTGTCGCAACTTAATTGGCGACGAACCGTTCGCAGTGCTGTTTGCCGACGATTTGTTTGTGGGCCCGCGGCCGCGACTAAAACTGCTGATGGATGTTTATGCTCAGTACGGCGACCCGGTGCTAACCGCCATTCATACCGATGCGGCCGGTACTTCGCGCTACGGCATTATCGATGGTAAGAAAATGTCGGAGACAGTGTTAAAAGTTAATTCGATTGTTGAAAAACCGGGGCCGGCTAAGGCGCCATCGCACTGGGCGGCCATTGGCGGCTACATTCTTACACCCGATATCTTTCCTATTTTAGCCACCACCAAGTTGGGCCAAGGGGGAGAGCTGTGGCTGGTCGACGCGCTGTTTACGTTAGCCAAACGCCGGTCAATCTACGCCGCGATAGTCGATAAAGAAATGACCTACTACGATACCGGTTCAAAAATGGGTTTACTCAAAGCTAATATTGAACTGGCCTTGCAGCGGCCCGACATGGCCGGGGAAGTCAGTCGCTATTTAAAACAGCTGGTTCGTCGGCGAACGTAATTTTTATACTTTATATGCGGATTTATCGCTGGGTAGTATTTGCGCTGGTAGTGGTAATGTTAGTTACCACCGGTTTGGGTTGCAATAGCCCGTCGGCGCAGGAACAGAAGGACAGCACGCCGGTCACTCTTACTTATTGGCGCGTGTGGGATTCTCCAGACGATCTGCAACCGATTATCAACGCTTACCGGGCCATGCATCCGAACGTAACTATCCAGGTGCGTAACTTTCGGTTCGAAGAATACGAGCAAAAGTTAGTCGAGGCTTTGGCCGAAGACCGCGGGCCCGACTTGTTTTCCGTTCATAATACCTGGGTGAACAAATACCGCCCCAAAATTGCGCCGGCACCGGCTACTGTTAGTATTCCGTTTCAAACTGTGGTATCTCGCTTAGGTGGGATTAGTAAAGAAACGAAAATTGAAACCAGAACCAATCGCATTATTTCCCCGGCGCAAGTAAAAACCAACTTTGTTGATGTAGTCGCCGACGATGTGCTTTGGCCCAATGGTACCAGTAGTGCTGTGTTTGGTTTGCCGCTGTCGGTGGATACCATGGTGCTGTTTTATAATCGCGATTTGCTCAACGCCGCCGGCATTCCCGAACCGCCGCGCACTTGGCTGGAGTTTCAAAGCCAGGTAAAAAAGATCGTGCGCCAAGATAAAGAGGGGAATATCACCCGGGCCGGGGCGGCTTTAGGCACCGCCAATAATGTAGACCGAAGTTTTGATATTTTGTCGCTGCTGATGTTTCAAAATGGCACGGTCATGGCCCAAGGCGGCCGCGTCTCGTTTCAGCAGCTGCCGCCGGCGTTAGAAAAAGCGCGCGACATTCCGCCGGCCGACGAAGCCACGATTTTTTACACCGATTTTGCTTACCCGGCCAAAGAGGTTTATACCTGGAACGACAAAATGCCGTCGGGGTTAGATGCCTTTATTAACGGCCAGGTGGCGTTTTTCTTTGGCTATTCGTATCATCTAGTGTCGCTAAAAGACCGAGCACCAAAGCTTAACTTGGGCTATGTATCGGTGCCGCAAATTGAAGGTAACCCCAGTATTACCTACGCTAACTACTGGGTGGAAACGGTGTCTAAAAAATCCAAGCATGTTAACTGGGCCTGGGACTTTATCAATTTTGCCACTGGCCCGGAGCAGGTCAAAAAGTATCTGGATCAAACACAAAAACCAACCGCGTTGCGCTCGTTAATCGCCGGGCAAACCGAACAAGAAGCGCTGTTGCCGTTTGTAAACCAGTTACTCACCGCCCGCAGCTGGTACCGCGGTACCGACCCGGCCGCCGCCGAACAGATTTTTAAAGATTTAATCAACACCGTGCTGGCTGGTACGCAAACCGTTCGCGAAGCCGTTAATTTGGCGGCGGGACGAATGCAACAAACCTATTAGTTAGGTAACATTATGGCTTATTCATTACCACAGTTTCTTCGCCGAGCGGGTATCTTTGCCGCTGTTTGTTTAATGTTATTTACGGTGGCTGGCAGTGTGTTGGCCGTCGACTTGTCATCGAAATGTACCGGCGGTAAAGAGGCTAACGCACTAATGCAGGCAGTCTATGGTTCGTCAATCAAAGGCGGGTTACTCGGTAGTGTCACCGAGGGCTGCATTCAATGTGGTGCCTGTACTTTGTGTGACTTCTTAAACGTCGCTAATCAATTAGCGCGGATGATCTTTGGCGTGTTTGGGGCGGTGGCTTTGGCCATGTTTATTTACGGCGGGGTGCAGTTTATTATTTCCAGCGGCAACACTGAACTGGTTGGTAAAGCCAAAACTACTTTAGTGAACGCCGTGATTGGCATCTTTATTATTGCCTTCGCTTGGCAAATTGTGCACGTGGTGTTGATAGTGCTGGGTACACCGGAAGAGCAGGGAAAACCAGGGGTAGTATTGATTTTTGGTAAACCTTGGGATGACCCTTGTACTCAAGCAGCGCCAAAAGATTCCGTTTCTCCAGTCGACGAAAATGCCGAAGAGAACTATCTCAATCCGACCTAGAAGCACTATTGTTTGTATGACCAAAACATTTTCAATCCGTCATTTTTGTCGCCGTGGTGCTAGTGTTGTCGGTGCCGTTGGAACATGGCTGCTGCCGGTAGCAGCTTGGGCGCAAGACTTTAAGCCATTACGCGATGATATCCCAAGTCAAAAGTTCTTGGGTGTTAATGTAGTACAGGATCTATCCGGGCAGATAGTGAACAGCGTACTTGGCGTAGTAGGGGCCGTGGCTATGTTTATGATTATGTATGGCGGGTTTCAGGTAATTATGGGCGGAAAAACCTCGGAAGACCGTATTAATAGCGGTAAAAAGACCATTTTATGGGCTGCCATTGGCTTAGTGGCGGTATTTGCCGCTTACGCGATAGTCAATACGTTGTTAGAGCGTTTAACCGGCGCGGCCGGTGTAGTGCCGGAGGCGCCCCAGTAAAATAAGGGCAATTGTGTATAGCTGGTTTGCGGCTGAAACGAAAAATTGGTATACTAGCAAAGAACTATTTGCTCGCGAGATATTTTAGACACTATTTTTAAACACTTTTCTATGAAGCGGAATACCGTCTTAAAACTAGCAACCCTCGTTTGCCTATTGGCCGTGCTATTGGTGCCAAAATTGTTATTAGCCGCCGATCCAATTACCACTGCCACGTTGGGGTTAGAGTTTGGTGAAGATACCGGTTTAACCAGCACCGATGTTCGTACCACTGCCGCCAGCATTATTAACGTAGCGTTGGGGCTGTTGGGCATAATCGCAGTAGTAATTTTTGTCTACGCTGGATTTTTGTGGATGACCGCGGCTGGCAACGACGAACAAGTTACCAAAGCCAAAACCATGATGATTCAATCGGTCGTTGGTATGGCCATTATTTTATCGGCCTACGCTATTGTCAATTTTGTGGTGGTTTCACTCCTAGATGCCACAACCGTTTAGTTGTTTGTTAAATTAAAAGAGTCGTGCGTGCAACACGCCTCAATTAAATTATTTTATCCACTCACACAAACCATGAGTATGCGTATTCTCAATCGAGTATTTCTAGTGGTGGCGTTATGTGCAGCGCTGGTGTTGCCAGTATTTGCCGGTATTGCCAACGCTCAAGATCCTAACACCGAACCGGTTGTCGGCGCCGACCCGTTTGGTACCGCTTTAATCGACGAAACTTTCGAAGAAGCTGGCACCTTAACCAGCCAAGACATTCGCACCACCGCTTCGAACATTATTAACGTGGCGTTGGGTTTATTGGGTATTATCGCCGTGGTAATTATCTTAATCGGTGGCTTTACTTGGATGACCGCCGGTGGTAACGACGAAAAAGTAACCGAGGCGAAGAACTTGATTATGGCCGGTGTAATCGGTTTGATCATTATCTTTGCCGCTTGGTCAATTGCCCGGTTCGTTATCTCCAGCTTACAGACTGCTGTTAGTCCTACCACCCCCGTCGTCTAGGTAACTGTTCAGTAGTTAGCAAAACGTAATTTCTCGTTTGTAACGAATTTGTTCGGGCACCAACTTGGTACTAGCTCCTTAAGCGGAGCGGCCCAGTTGGTGCCCGACTTGGTATTTACACTTTTATGACTCGCAAGATGTTTTTCCATATTGTCACCGCGGCCTTTGTAGCAATGTTAATATTACCGTTTGCCACAAACGTGCTTGCGGTTGAAAATTACGGCCTTGATACAGCGGCAAAAAAGGCTTACGGTAGTTTGCCGGCAGTAAAAACCCCGGTAGATGTAGCCGGTGCTATTGTTGGGGCAATTTTAGCGCTGCTAGGCATTATTTTCTTAATCCAAGTTATTATTGCCGGTATTTCCTGGATGACTGCCCAAGGCAACGAAGAAAAAATCGCCGCCGCTCGTGGCAGTATTATTCAGGGCGCGGTTGGTTTGGTAATTGTAGTAGCCGCCTATTCACTGGCCAGTTATGCGCTCACATTGGCCAGAGGAGCGGTAGGACTGTAGTAATATGACAAACCACAAAAAAGTTAGCACAATAGTTACTACAGTGGTTTTGGGAATGCTGATGTTAGGGAATATACTCCCGGTATTAGCTGAATCGTTGAAAGATGCCGATAAATTAACCGGTGGTTTTGCCACTAAAGCAGGTTTCGAAGGTGGCAGTACGCCAGTTGCTCCAGAAGTTGTGGCCGGTAAAGTAATTGGCGTGGTAATGGGTTTTTTGGGGGTAGTATTTTTTATCTTGATGGTTTATGGCGGTTGGGTGTGGCTATTAGCCCGCGGTAACGACGAAAAAGTTACGCAAGCTAAAGACACGATCAAGCACGCCATTATTGGTTTGTTAATAGTATTCGCGGCTTACGCGCTATCGGCCTTTGTGGTTACCAGCATTGTTGGTATTACCAAGGGGGCGTAATACAGGGTTATGTTTTCTAAACTTCGCCGATTGCAAAGTGTTGGTGTGGCGCTATTGGCGGGGCTAAGTGCTTGGCCAACGGTTGTTTTTGCCGCCACTGAACCAAAAACACTAAAAAATATTGGTGACGCGGTTAATATCGCCGGCAAAGCAATTGGTTTTAATAAACAGGTCGGCGATGTAAATAACGTTTATCGCATTATTGGCCAGGCAATTTTGTGGGTTAACGCGCTGGCCGGTATAATCGTGCTATTGTTTTTAATCTACGGTGGTTGGCTGTGGATGACCGCCGAAGGTAACGACGAGAAAGTTACCCAAGCCAAAGCCATTTTAAAAACCTCGTTTATCGCGTTGATTATTATTTTTGGGGCGGCGGCGATTTCAGGATGGATAATAATTAGTATTGGGCATGGAGATTTTACAACCCAAGGTTATGTTCAATAGTAAAAGTATACGTTTTTTATTTGTAAGTTTAGGTGTTTTGATAATACTATTTGGAATGGGTGTTGTGGTTGATATTCAAGAAGTACTTGCCTCTACTCCCATAGTTCAAGAAAAAGGACTGGAAGCTGGGATAGGGTCGAGTTATGCAGGATTTTTAGAAACAGCTGATTCGGCTGGGTATGCTAATGCCGAACGTGGTTTAATATATGGTTATGTTGGCACAATAGTGCAGTATGTAATTGCCACCCTTGGCATAATCATTTTCATTTTAATCATTTACGCCGGTTTTAGATGGATGACTGCTCAAGGCAATAGCGAACAGGTCGACGAAGCCAAGGCGTGGCTAAGAAATGGAGTAATTGGCTTGTTGTTGGTAATGATGGCCTACGGTATTGCGTTGTTTATTGTTAATCGGCTGGGTGGCGCCGCTGGGATTATTGGCGCTCAAGGTTAGTAATTATGTTAAAGCTTGGCAGAAAAATAATGTGTTTAGGTGGAATGGTAGGGTTACTGCTACCTTTTGTAGTAAAAGCCGTTACGCCGTTAGAAGATGCCGCTAATCGGCTAAAAAATTCCGGTACTAATGCCGGGTTTAATACTACGCCGGCACAAGAAACCCAAGCATTAGAAATAGTTGGCGCGGTTGTGCAAGGAGTATTAGCATTGCTTGGTGTGTTTTTCTTCGTTTACATTATCTACGCCGGGGTTACTTGGGCCACCGCCGGCGGTAATTCTGAACGGGTAGAAAAGGCCCAAAGCATTCTAAAAAACAATTTCATTGGCTTAGTAATGGTGTTGTTTGCCGGCGCGTTGGTAGCGTACGTGATGGCCGCCATTACCGAAGCTGCCGGGTAATAAAATATTATGTCTACTCGCTGGTGTTCTCGACTGTTTCTCTGGCTGATGTTGATTAGTTTGGTAATCCCCACGGCCGTGGGGGCGGTAGGGAAATTAGGTACGAACTCACAAAGCAATGTGTCTAAGTTTTTACAACTGTCCGGCTATTCAGACAGCGGCACGCCGGAATCTCCTGTTAAACTAATCGGTGCTGGAATTAACATGTTTCTGTCGCTCTTTGGCATGATATTTTTAGTGCTCACTGTCTACGCCGGAGTAAAATGGATGACCGCCGGCGGCAATAGCGAGCAAATTGATGAAGCCAAAGGTATGTTGCGTAATGCCGCCATTGGCTTAGCGATTGTATTGCTAGCCTATGTGATTACCTATACAGTTGTTACTTGGCTCAGTCGCGGTAGTGGGTTTAAAATGAACGCAAACTCGACTGATGTAGTTGATTGGATTGCTAATTAATGCCTTGAACTAAAAAATAAGCGTGGTAATTTTGATTTTTTCTATGTCTACCCTTAATCGTTGGTTGTTGTTGGTCTGCGTGGCGGTAGTTATTTCATCGGCATTGGTCAGTCTGCCAGTTTTAGCGGCAGTGCCGGGGTTGGGCGATAATTTAAACGCGCTCGGAAAATCATCTGGCTACGACACGCAGCTAGCCACGCAAGAAAACCCCCTCGCAATGGTAGTGAGCCAAGCGTTACTGGCTTTGTTTGGTGTGCTGGGCATGATCTTTTTAGTGATTGTGGTTTACGCTGGGTTTAGGTGGATGACCGCCGGCGGTAACAGTGAACAAATTACCGAAGCGCAAGAACTGATTAAAAACGCCGCCATTGGTTTGGCGATTGTAATATTAAGCTACACGATTACCTACTTTATTGGCAGCGTGCTGAACACGTCGGTCAGTAACTAGCCTTTGTTTCTATGTCTCGTCTTTCTCGTCTAGCTTGTGTCTTAGGGGTGCTAGCAGCGTTAGTACTTGGCTCGGCGGCTAAAGCTGCCGGCAGTCCGTTTGATAATCTTAACACCGCCCCCGAAGGCCCGTGGCAAATTATGTACGAAGGCGGATTAAACGAAGTGGGGGATCAAGTTTACGGTGATAAGGCGGAAATTACCGATGTGCGGATTACGGTGTTTCATATTATTCGCCTGTTCCTGGGGTTTTTAGGCATGATCTTCATTGTACTGGTAGTCTACGCCGGCTGGTTGTGGATGACCGCCGGTGGTAACGAAGAAAGGGTTACTCAAGCTAAAGACCTAATTAAAAATGCCACCATTGGTTTGGTGGTGATTCTGCTGGCCTACTCTATCACGTTGTTGATTACCGAAACTATCCTGCGGTCGATAAACAGCGGGACCTAGTCCCTAGTCCCTAGTCCCTCGCCCGCAGTGCGGTAATAGCTTTCACCCAAGATTCAAACGGTTGATGACCGGTGACCACTTCACCATTAACAAAGAAGGTTGGTGTGCCGGTTACGCCCAGATCAATTCCGGCTTGCAGATCGTCGCGCACCTCCGCTTGGTAGCGCTGGCTAGCCAGGCAAGACTGCCACAGGCCGGTATTAAGGCCGGCGGCTGCGGCTAGGGTGGTCAATTTTTCGTTAGAGATATTACTTTGGTTGGCATAAAGTAAATCGTGGAAAGACCAAAACATCCCTTGGCCTTGTTCGGCCGCGCATTCACCCGCCATGGCGGCCAGCGGACTGGTAATAGTATCGAGCACTGGAAAGTCGCGGAAGATAATTTTTACATCGCGCGGAAACTTAGCTGCCACTTGCCGCATTACCGCCGCCGATTTTTGACAGTACGGGCAATTAAAATCGGCGAACTCCACAATTACAATCGGTGCGTCCGGATTGCCTAAAAATGGATCGTCGGTAGTTTCCGCTCGCGCTCGCCGCTCAGCCATAGTTGTAATAACCGAAGTAGTCGGCGCCGTGCCATCTAGATCGGCGAGCGAAATTTGCCCTTGATGATATTTCCACACCAATTCAGTCGTGCGAAAAGCTACGGCGAACCCTACCACTAATAAAAGCGCTAATAAGAGCAACCCGCTTACGCGTAACCAACGGCGCTGTCGGCGCAATGGCGGCAGAGTTTGCGCGGGGATAGGTTGAGCTGATTCTAAAGGCATATTACCAACCCAGTGTATCATAATTGACAAAAAAACCGTAATAAGGTAGAATGTTCGCGTAGTTTTTCCTTATGTCTCTTACCTCAATTTTACCCATTGTTCAGATCATCTTATCCGTTTTACTCGGCGTATCTGTGCTATTGCAGCATCGAGGCGGCGGGGTCGGTTCGCTGTTTGGCGGCGGTGGTGAAATGTACCAAACCAAACGCGGGGCCGAGAAAGTTTTGTTCTGGGCCACCATCGTATTGGCGGCATTGTTTCTAGCCATTGGCTTAGTGCAAGCAATTATCGTGGCCTAACGTAAACGAGGAGACTGGCCCGACAACTTTTTCTTTTTTGATTTTGATTTTTTTGACTTTGTGTCTGTAGATCATTCTCTTCACACAGCAGTTGATGAAGTACCGATTCGTCGGCAACGGTGGTATCACCGCGTGTGGCGAATGCTGCATCACTCGCCGCACTTAGCTCAACATCAGGCTAAACGGTTGATCGATCAACAGGTGGTCCGCCAAATGGTTGGGCAGCGTCGGCGTTGGCCGTCGTGGCAACAATGGCGGCAGCTACCGCGATTTTTGTCGGCTCAGGAAAAGGCGGCCATGCTTGTGGCCGGTATACTTGGTTTGGCGGCAATAGGTAGTTTGGTTGGTAACGGCTATTTCTTTTTTCTCCAACCGGTGCCAAAACCAGGCGGTGAATATTCCGAAGGATTCGTGGGTACGCCAAAACTGCTTAACCCGGTGTTAGCGGCAGCGAACGATGTTGATGCTGATATTACCCCCTTGCTCTTCTGTAGTTTATTAAAACGGCAGGGCACGGAAGTAGTGCCAGACATTATTACGCGTTACGAAGTTTCGCCCGACGGCAAACAATATACGGTGGTATTAAAACCGGATATTCGTTGGCACGATGGCGAAGCTTTAACGGTCGACGACGTACTGTTTACTTTCGATCTTATTCGCGATCCCGAAGTTGGTTCGCCGCTATTTAAAACTTTTAGCGGGGTAACCGCTCAGGCGGTTGACGATCGAACGATCCAGTTTACTTTGGCTAAACCGTTTGCGCCGTTTTTAAGCACGCTCACTTTTGGTATTTTACCGGAGCGCCATTGGGGGATAGTCCCGGCCGCGTCACTTAAACTAGCCGAGCTTAACCTTAAGCCAATTGGCTGCGGGCCGTTTGGGTTTCAGTCCCTTAAAAAAGATAAACAAGGCAACATTCGTTCGCTCACCTTGGCAGCGTTTTCGCAGTACCATGCCGGCCGACCGTATTTCGATACCGTCATCGCCAAGTTTTATCCAGACACGCAAAGTGCGGTGGCCGCGGTAGTGAACAAGAATGTGATGACCTTAGGCGGTGTTTCGGCTATTAATCGACCGGAACTGGCGGCAGTGACCAGCCATGGTTGGGCCTATTATCCGCTTAACGTGCCTCAGTATACGGCGATCTTCTTTAACCAAAGTCGTTCAGGGGCGTTGGCCGAACTACCGGTGCGCCAAGCACTTTACCGAGCACTAAACCGGCCGCAATTGGTGCAGGCGGTGCTAGGCGGCGGCGCCGAAGTAATCGCCGGGCCGTTTTTGCCCGATGCGATTGGTTACACTCCCGATGTGCCACAGTATGTGTTCGATCAATCCGCCGCCACCGCCGCGCTGGATAATGCCGGTTGGAAAGGCTTAACACCGAATGAATATATTGCTTTGCAGCGAGAAAACGAAAAAGCACAAACGCCCGCCGGGCAAGAATTTGTTGACCGGTCAGACGCCGAACGCTTAGCTGAACTAAACGGTCAAGAATATTTCCGGGCCAAGAAAGGTCAGCCGTTGGAAATTGAGCTAACGATTGTCGATCAGCTGGAAAACCAAGCCGTAGCTAAAGCCATTCAAACCGACTGGCAGGCGATTGGTGTGCGCACAGTTATTCGTTCAGTCAGCCCCGAACAAGTTCGCCGTGAAGTGCTTAAACCACGGGCATACCAAGCTTTGCTTTATGGTGAGATTTTAGGTACTGATCCGGATCCGTTTCCTTTTTGGCACAGTTCGCAAGCGGCCGACCCGGGCGTAAACCTAGCCCTGTGGCAAAATCGCAAGGCCGATAAGTTGCTCGAAGACGCGCGCACCGCCACCGATCCGGCCGTGCGGCAAGAGAAATACAAAACGTTTCAAGATATTCTTTTAACCGAACTGCCAGCCCTGTTTTTATACCGACCGCTTTATTCCTACTGGGTTAATAAAGATGTAAACGGTGTGAATGTAAAAAGTATCGCCGTGCCTAGCGATCGATTGTCCGACTTATCACAGCGATATTTATATACCCGGCGTGTTTGGCCAAAATAGAGCCGAGTTGGTTGATAATAGATACATGCCGAAGTGTCCCGCCCGGCGGGATTTCGTCCTGCTGGACTCAAGTGGAATTGGTACCTGCCTGCTTGCCTCGCGTAGCTTTGGCGAAGCGTGGGCCGGCAGGGATAAGCTAGATTTTTGCCGAAGTGGTGGAATTGGTAGACACGCACGGTTCAGAGCCGTGTGACCGCAAGGTCGTGGGGGTTCGAGTCCCCCCTTCGGCACCAAATAAAAACAGTCAGTTCAATTTCGATTGTTCAACTCTCCGGTAGATCGTCAGTTAACGAACTACCTCCCGCCCCTGTCTCCAGTCAGCGGTTGAAAAATGGAAACTGAACAACTCTCCTTAATTCAAGTTGTAGTGGTGATACTTTAATTTACACCCTGCAACCACCGGCCTCATTTATAGCGCCGGCTTTCAGTCATTTTCTGTATAGAAAAATATGACTGATCCTGTGGCAGCTAAACCTGTACCACAGTCGTTTAACTTATTTTATGGTTATTAAGAACAAGACCTCACGTCGTGGCAGGCAAATGCCTGCTACGGCACCGTCGGTGCGACGGTCGTTTCCTACCAGTATGGCGGGAAAAGCTGCTCCAACTCAAGCGTTGGCGCCACGACAGCAGCAGCAACAGCACCAGGCGCCACGGCCACAACAGCATCAGCCAGCTCGGCCGCAGCAGGCCATGTCACGGCCGCCACATCAGCACGGGCCGCGGCCACAACATTCGTCCGCGCCGGCTCATTATACTCATCAACACGCGCAACCGCGTGAACGACGAGCAGAGGTGACAACGCCGGTAGCAAAGAAAGCAACCACACCAAAACACGACACGTTGCGGATTATTGTGCTGGGCGGCAACGAAGAAGTGGGCCGTAATTGCACTTTGTTTGAGTACGGCACCGACATTGTTGTAGTCGATATGGGCTTACAGTTTCCGGAAGAAGACATGCCGGGGATCGATTACATCATCAACGATTTTACTTACCTGCAAGATAAAATTGACCGCGTGCGCGGGGTTATTATTACCCATGGTCACTACGATCACATTGGTGGGATCCCTCATTTAATGGAACGAATCGGTAATCCGGTGCTTTACACCGGGGTGTTAACCGCCGGCATCATTAAAAAGCGCCAGCAGGAACACACCAGCGCGCCACCGCTTAAGATCCAAACTATCAACGAAAAAAGCCGCCTAAAGTTCGGCAATTCGTTTGTAGTTGAATTCTTCCACGTTAACCACAATATTCCCGACAGCTACGGCTTGGTGGTTAAAACCCCGGTGGGTAACGTGGTTCATACCGGCGACTTTAAGTTCGATCATAATCCGGTCAACGAAAAGACCATGGATATTGGCCGGTTAAACCAAATCGCCGCCGATGGCGTGCGGATATTAATGGCTGACAGTACCAACGCCGAACGGCCCGGGCATCAGCTGTCGGAAAACCAAGTTGGTACCGAACTAGAAGAAATCTTTCGCCAGGTGAAAGGCCGAATGATCGTAGGTACATTTGCCTCCAACTTATCGCGCGTGCAGCTGTTAATTTCACTGGCCGAAAAATACGGCCGCAAGGTATTGGTGAAAGGCCGCAGCTTAACCACCAACTTGGAAATTTCTCACGAACTGGGGTTCATGAAGTTTAAACCAAATACGCTGGTGGATATCGTACAGGCCAAACACGTGCCCGATAATAAACTAACCGTTATTTGTACCGGCGCGCAAGGCGAAAAGAACGCCGTGTTAATGCGTTTAGCTAACGGCGACGATCGTGAATTGCAACTAAAGAAAGGTGACACGATTATCTTTTCCTCCTCGGTCATTCCGGGTAACGAACGCACCGTGCAGAACTTAATGGACGGCTTGTACCGCCATGGCGCCAATGTTATTCACTACAAGATGATGGACATTCACGCCGGTGGCCATGCCCGCCAGGAAGATCTAAAAGATGTAGTGCGTCTGCTCAAGCCGGAATACTACATGCCGATCGAAGGCAACCACTTTATGCTGCGGATTAACGCCAACGCTATGGTGGAAGCTAAACTGCTGTCGGATAAGAATGTAATTGTGAGCGACAACGGCCAGGTGATTGAAGCAACCAAAGATTCAGTGCAGCTAACCAAAGAGATGGTACCGGCCGAATACATTTTTGTGGATGGCTTGGGCGTGGGTGATGTGTCGGAAGTAGTACTGCGCGATCGCCGGCAGTTAGCCGGTGACGGCATGTTGGTGGTGATTGTAACCGTGCGCCGCAAAACCGGCGAACTGGTGCAAAACCCCGATCTTATCTCGCGCGGCTTTGTGCATATGAAAGAAAGTAAGCGCCTGGTAGAAGAAACGCGCCAGCAGGTCAAGAAAATCTTAAAAGACCGCGACCCGAAATCTCCCGCTTACGAAGATTACTTAAAGAACAAGATTCGCGATCAGATCGGTGAATTTGTATGGCGTAAAACCAAGCGTCGCCCGATGATTTTGCCGGTGTTGATTGAGGTGTAAAAATATATAATTAAAAACCCTTTGCAATGTTGTGGAGGGTTTTTTGTTTGTCCTTTTATCTTTGTCATCCCGAAGTGGCATCGAGGGACCCCCTTTAGGGTGTTCAAAGATATTTTCGGTTATGATTATGTCGATATGTGTTAAGAGTATATTTATTAGCTTTTTACCCAATAGTACTTACGATAAGGTAAAGAGCTCCTAAGACGTTAAAGGGGTCCCTCGATGCCACTTCGGGATGACAGTTGATAGGGGTGATCGCTAGCCCCCAAGCGCTTTTCGTATCCTTATTTATAAGAAGTTAGAAATAAAAAATCACCTTGATATTTAGTTGAATTGGTACTAGAATATGAAATATATGACTACATCCAAACCAACCATTCTTTCAGGTATCCAGCCCAGCGGCGAACTTCATGTCGGCAACTATTTGGGGGCACTTAAGAATTTTGTGGCCTTACAAAATAGTGGCCAATATCAGTGCTATTTCACCGCGGTGGATTATCATGCCATGACCGAAGGTCCATCACCTGAGGAGCTAGCAGCCAGCACGCGGTCGCTCATCGCTAGCTACTTAGCCGCCGGGCTCGACCCAAAAAAGTCGACTATCTTTGTGCAGTCGCAAGTGCCTGGACATACCGAGCTGGCCTGGGTTCTGTCGACTATTACGCCAGTGGCCGAACTATTTCGCATGACGCAGTATAAAGATAAAGCGGCTAAACAAGCTAAAAACATCAATGCCGGTCTACTCACTTATCCAGTACTAATGGCAGCAGATATTTTAATCTATCATTCCACCCATGTGCCGGTGGGGCACGATCAATTGCAGCATTTAGAAATATCCCGCATGGCGGCGCGTTGGTTTAATAATCGCTATGGCGAGTATTTTACCGAGCCACAAACACTACTGACTGAGATGCCGCGGGTAATGAGTATTATCGACCCAACACGCAAGATGTCTAAAAGCGCCGGTGACGTGCACTGTCTGTACTTAATCGATGAACCGGAGGTTATTCTTAAAAAGCTCAAACGAGCCGAATCGGACAGCGGCGCCGGTGATTCGGCCGGCGGTAAAAACCTCTTCGATTTACTTAAACAATTCGCCGATGCCGATACGGTCAATTACTTTACCAAACAGCGTGTGGCTAAGTCGATCAAATTCGGCGAACTTAAAGTTAAACTAGCCGAAGCGATTGCCGAACATTTTGCCGACTTCCGTGCCAAGCGGGCCGAGTTTAATGCTCACCCGGAGAAGTTAGATAAGGTTATTGCTGATGGCGCCAAAGCCGCGGCAAAAGTTACCGCTCAAACTATGGCCGAAGTTCGCCGTCGAGTGGGGCTGGTCTAGGGACTAGGGGCTAGGGTCTCGCCTACGTTCGCCGCGGCGAACTTCGGCGAGCGAGGGCAAAGAACGGGCCAGAGTGGCCTGTTTTTTAGTATGCAGGGGTCAGTATGCAGTATGCAGGAACTATTTTTCACGAACGTGCATATATGCTCCTGCATACTGCATACTGACCCCGACATACTCGGAAACATTGACTTTTCACCCCACCAGTGCTACATTCACCAATCAGGTTCATTAACAATTAAACCAATACTAAGCCTCAAAAGAGAGGAATAATCATGGACCACGAAGACCTGTCACTGTCTGATGTTCTTCGCCTAATTAAAGCGATCGAACAATCCAGCACTAATCCAGATGTCATACGGGCGATAATTGACCGTGTGCCGGCTGAGCCGGTGGAAAACGGTCGCGTGACTATTGGCTCGATTAATCGTCTGTTAAAACAAACCAACGGTTGCACGGTTCTACCAGAGGAAATTGTGGCGCAACTAAACGCGCCGGAACCTATTACGGTTCAGCCGGCTATAACCCAGCAGTTTACTATCAACCCGTATCTTTGCCTTGTTTCTGACCAGCCATTAATGATCAGCCCAACAGACGGTTCTAGAACTATTGCAACTGCTCTTGATGTCTTTATCGGCGCCATCGATAAAATTTTTGATCGCTGGGGCACTAATAAGCCGGAGTTGCCGGCCAAGGAAACGCCAATCTTAGCGTACGAATTGGCACAAGATGCCACCTTCGCTCAAATGTTCAGCTCACTGTCACCCGATCTGGACAAACTATGCTTGACGCAAGCCCAGATCATCGAGTTTGTCGCAACGCACCCCAATCAGCTGCGAACTGAATGTTGCGGAAATTTCTTTCTCTTTAAATCAACGGGGAAGCCAACCGGAAAACTTTTCGTGGCCAGCGTATTAAGTAGTGATGCCGGCGCGTTCCACGCTGACGTCTGTCAGTTTGATGATACTCACATTTGGAACTCCGAGCTCCATCATCGCTTGTTTGTTCCGCAACTAGCTTAACCGCCGGTAATCTTGTCTCCCGGTCACTTTTTCCCTATTAAACCCGCAACAAAAGGAGAAATAATGGAAAAGCTAAAAATAGGCCGAATGATTGTCCTGTTTCGGAAGCTGAAGAGAAAAGCCCTTGCAACAATTGCTCAATTCATCTTGAAGCTCCCTATAAGAGGCACACCGCATGCGGTTTTTGTGAAATCAATATATCAAGCGTTTCAAGTAGGAGTATATGCAAAGTGTGCAAGCATGCTTCTAAATGTCCGAACAAAGTAAAATAAAAATATCAACAGAAAAAACCCTGCCAACCGGCAGGGTTTTTTATTTGTACCACGAGACTGATAAGCCGAATTCTGTCTCCCGCCACAGGCGGGATGATGACTATCTCTCTAGGATGATTGTTGCCAACCACCTCAAGCGAACTTACGTTCTTGCACCAGGAAGGGTTTACCGCCACACTCCGGTCACCCGGAGGGGAGTACAGTAGCAATGCGGTTGAAAAATCATATGATTTTTTCAAACACTCACACCTGCACTCTTTTCACCTTTTGTCCCGCAAAGCGGGATTAGTATAGTCTCTGTGACACTTTCCCTAAGGTTGCCCTTGGTCGCCGTTAGCGACTTCCCTTGTCCGATACACCTTTGAAAAAGGTGTATGGGGTGTTCGGACTTTCCTCCCCCGTGTCATTGCTGACACAAAGGCAGTCATCTTGTCTCGTGGAACAGCTGGTACTATAGTATATCTAAGCTATTTTGTCAATCTTTCGGTTGTTTTTTACCCGTTAACGCGGTACAATCCATGCCGTTCTATACCCTATGAAAAAAGCCGAACTTCTCTTTAGTTTTCTGCTATTACCGGTCGATTATCTAATGATCGTGCTGGCCGGCATGGCGGCGTATACTTTGCGTTTTCAGTCTTTTGTCACCGACGTGCGGCCGGTAGTTTATGCGCTGCCGTTTGGCCGTTATTTGGAAATTGTGAGTGTGATGGCGCTCGGTTGGTTGGTAATGTTTGCCCTGGCCGGTTTGTATGCCACCCGTGGCGCGCGACGCTTTCGCCACGAAGCTACCCGAACGGTGTTGGCTTGCTCCACGGCGACCTTAGCGCTGATTGTCTGGATCTTCTTTTTGAAAGAGGAACTGTTTTCGTCACGGTTTATTATTTTGGCCGTGTGGGGCTGCAGTATTGTTACTGTCTTGGTGGGCCGGTTAGTGGTGCGAGGAATCCAACGGCTGCTTTATTTGGTGGGGTATGGCGTGCACCAGGTCGCCATTGTTGGTGCCGATCATAGTACCGCCCAGATGGTGCTGGCGATTACCAATCACCCAACGCTAGGTTTGAGAGTAATAACTCGCACTAGTAATTTTGACAGTGCTGCGCGCCAAAAGTTTACCGTCTTGCATGCAGAGCATCATCTCGACGAAGTTATACAGCTCGATCCCAACATGCCGAGTGAACAGATGTTGGATGTGGTAGATTGGTGCGACGAGCATCATGTCACTTTTAAATACGCGCCTAATTTATTTCAAGCTCAGGCTACTAACATAGAAATTACTACCTTGGCCGGTCTGCCGTTGATTGAATTACGGAAAACGCCGCTGGAGGGTTGGGGGAGGATACTTAAGCGTTTGTTCGATATCGTGGCATCGATTATATTGATTGTGATCAGTTCTCCGGTGATGTTAATTATCGTCATCGCCGTGCGGTTAGATTCAACTGGCCCGATCATCTATAAAAACCAACGAGTGTCAAAAGACGGCGTATTTAATACCTACAAGTTTCGGTCGATGAAAATAGAATACTGCACCGGCCCGGGTTACGGTGGTCAGTCGGCTGAACAAGTGGAAACTAAATTAGTCCAAGAGCGCAGTCAACGCCAAGGGCCGGTCTACAAAGTATTAAACGATCCGCGGCGCACGAAAGTTGGCCAGTTTTTGGAACGAACCAGTCTAGACGAGCTGCCGCAGTTCTTTAATGTACTGATTGGCAATATGAGCTTAGTTGGGCCACGGCCGCATCAACCGCGCGAAGTGGCCAAGTACCAACGGCATCACAAACAAGTGCTGGCTATTAAGCCGGGAATTACCGGCTTAGCTCAGATCTCCGGTCGGTCTAATTTAGACTTCGACGAAGAAGTGCGGCTCGATACCTATTACATCGAAAACTGGAGCCTGCTGTTCGATCTATGGATCTTGTTGCGCACCCCCTGGGCCGTTATCAGCCGCCGCTCCTAGCCCCTAATCCCTAGCCCCTAGTCCCTAATTCCATGAAAGTCGCTTTAGTTCACGATCATTTGGTGCAATACGGCGGAGCGGAACGAGTGTTAAAAGCGCTCCACGATTTGTTTCCAGAAGCACCAATTTACACGCTGCTCTACGATGCTAAAGCAATGGGGAATGATTTTGTAAAACGCGATATTCGCCCGTCGTTCTTGCAAAAATGGCCCGGGGCGATAAAGCATTACATGTGGTATCTGCCGCTTATGCCAACGGCGGTGGAGAGTTACGATTTATCGGGCTACGATCTGGTTATTTCTTCTACTTCCGCTTTGGCCAAGGGAATTATTACCAGCCCAAAAACATTGCACCTGTGCTACTGTCATACCCCAACGCGATACTTATGGACCGACACCCACACCTATCTGCGCGATCTAAAAAAGAATCGGTTGGTTAAGCGGCTGGGTTTACCGTTTTTAACTTATTTACGACAATGGGATCGCCTGGCGGCAGACCGGGTTGACCAATTTATCGCCAATTCAAAAAACGTGAGCGAACGAATCCAAAAATACTATCGCCGGCCAAGCGAAGTAATCTATCCGCCGGTGGAGATAGGTACCTTTCAACCGGCCGAACGAGTTAATCATTATTACGTGGCCGGCGGCCGGCTGGTGTCGTACAAGCGGTTCGACATTGTAGTGCAGGCATTTAACCGCCTGGGGATTCCATTAAAGATTTTTGGCACCGGGCCGGAAGAAAAGAACTTGCGCAAAATGGCCAAACCACACATTGAGTTTGTGGGTAAAGTAACCGATCAGCGCAAAGCCGAACTCTACGCGCATGCCTTGGCATTTATTAACCCGCAAGATGAAGACTTTGGGATTACGGTGGTAGAAGCCATGGCCGCCGGTCGGCCGGTGATTGCTTACCCGGCCGGGGGAGCGTTGGAAACGGTTATTCCCGGCGTCACCGGTGAGTTTTTTGACGAACAAACTTGGGAAAGTTTGGGTGACACGGTGATTCGTTTTCGGCCGGAAAATTACAACCCCGAACGAATCCGTCACCACGCCGAACAATTTGGGCCGGAACAGTTCCGCAAACGGATGACTGATTTTGTAGAAAAACAGTACCAGGCTTTTCGCGGCACCACACTGTTAAAACGCTAAAGCTCGCACAGGCAAGTCGCCCCGCTTCTACGGAGTGGCTTTTTTGTTTTGTAATTACTCGCCCTTATCGTCATTCCTTCCACTCTGTCATCCTGAGCCCATTCGGTGCCACTCAGGGTAAACTCGAGTCGAAGGACCCCTTGCCCGTGTTTAAATCATCTACCTACTTAATTCACAGTTCGCCTGCGGTAGGCATTACTTTCTGTCACCAGAAAGTAACCCCCAAAGGGGCCCCTTTGGGGCAAAAAGCTTTGGGGGTGGCGGAAGTTCTCATCCTAAACAATTATCTCATTAACATTGGCGCGGCGAGCCCCTACGCCGGATCCCGCCTGCTGGCGGGATGCTTCATGG
>Ga0172368_10000659_pt1 | contig 49185 bp, 58 predicted proteins | sample Lak11m_FD_114540 | JGI IMG/M metagenome (GOLD analysis project Ga0172368, IMG submission 114540) | Freshwater microbial communities from Kabuno Bay, South-Kivu, Congo - kab_022012_11m | ecosystem: Environmental > Aquatic > Freshwater > Lake | place: Democratic Republic of the Congo: South-Kivu... | reverse complement strand
TACCGATGAACCATATGGTTCACCCATGGGCATGAAAATGAGTGGTAGGCGGAATGCCTATCATACCGTTCATACCATTCTATTTTCATAGGAGCCACGCAGCCGCAGCGGAGTGGCGTTCGTTAACAGGCAAGCCTTCCTATAATCGAACGCCACTCCGTTGCGGCTACGTGGCTTACTACGTACGGGCTTTCGTATATTCGATAATGAAATGATGCAGGAACCATGCACATCATGAACGAATCATGTATGCAGTGCGCAAGCCATTGAGGAGTCATCATGAAAGCAATGCGTTTTCTGTTCATACTGCTATTGCTCTCGGGCGTCTGCCGACAGGCGCTGGCGAAGGAGCCGGCGGTGCTGCAGGCGTACCGCGCGCGGTTGGCGGGGCTGCAGCGGCAGATTCCGGCGATCACGCAGGCGGCGGAGGCGGCAGCTAAGCAGCAGCTCGCGCATCCGGAGATGACCATCCGCTATCCCTGGCCGCACCAGCAAGCGTTCGGCGACGAATTTATCGCCCGGTCCGGCGCGCTGGCAAACTGGGATTACTGGCCGGCGACGCAGGCGACGCCGACGCCGGACGTGTTCGTCTACGCCGTGCGCTCCTGGGAGGAGGATGGCGAGGAGGCGAAAACGCTGCTGGCGGAGGCGCATATGCGCGGTTATACCACCATCCTCATCGCCTCGAAAAAAGGGATGCCGGCCAACCTGCCGTATCAATTTTTCTTCGACAACGGCGCCCGCGCGGATGGGCAGGCGGAAAGCCCCGTGAATATGATCGCCAACATCACCCTGGGATGGATGTGGCAATGCGAATTCGTCGCCGCACTCACCCGCCACGGGCAGTATCCCGGCGTGCTGATGAGCGTCTTCCTGCCCGGCGCCGACACCTTCGATGCCGAGATGGCGAAGCATAAGCAGCAGTTGTACCCGACCGATGCCCGGCTGCCGAAAGGGGCGCTGGCGAAGGCGTACCTGCAGCGCATCAACTGGATGCTCGCGCAGGTGGCGAGCGCGCGGACGCAGGCCCAGATCGCGCAGGCGGCCGACCTCATTGCCCAACGGGTCGCCGCCGGCAGGCGCGTGGGCGTCGCCAGTTGCGACCATTGCGTGCCGTTCGAGGTGTTCCACGCGGTGAAAACCCCCTTCACGCCCTTCCACGCAGAAGGCGCCGCCGCCCACGCGTTCAAAGACCACCTGCAGCCGGGCGACCTGCTGCTGTGGCTCGGTTACATCGGCGTGGGTTCCAAATACGAGGACGATGCGAAATACATCCGCGAGGCCGGCCTGCAGTTGATTGCCAGCTTCACTCCCGACACCGATCCGGCGAACAACGCACCCGACGCCCTGGCGCGCATCGACCAGTGCTGGAAAATCGGTGACGCCGAAGTGGCGCTGCCCTTCAAGCCCGACAAAATGGCCCCCATGAGCGCCGTCAACCAGCTCCTGCTCTTCCGCATGCTGGACGACGCGGTGGCGGAGCGAATGGCGAAAGCGAAAGGGTGATGCTTCATCGCTCGCGTCCCGGTCCAGGAAGCCGGCCTCCAGCAGCGCCGCGAGGTCGGCATCCCCCCGGTATTTCGCCGCGTCCGCCAGCACATCGGCACAATGATCTACCCACCCGTCGCGGGTATTGTCCAGTGTCCACAGCCACAACGTCACCAGGCGCCCCACCAGCATCACGCGCGACACCCCCAGCCGCCGTGCCGCCTGCAGCGTCTTCCAGTGCGTCGGCAAACTCTGATGCAGCGCGATCCAGGTCATGGCCGCCTCCTTCTCCATTCACCATTCTTCGTCTTGCCGGCAACGCATGGCGCACTCGCTGCCGGACAAACTCCATCAAACATGTTATAAATAAATGACACTCTCACGCGGGTTTGCCCCGGCGCTGGCCGGCTGTGAACGAAGTTATTGCTCTGCGCGCACCGTTGCGCCGCAACGGTTTTACGTAATAGGCTCAACCCAGGGTTGCACAGCACTAGAAACACTTGTTTTGTTCTACTACTACCCCATTATGTCAATACATCATGACACTGGCTATACAAATATAAGAAATAATATTTGCCGGATATACTTGACAGAAAGTGGCTGATGACCGATACTGGGGATGGGATAGTCGCCCGACTACCCCCTGGGCGCCGGGCCGGTCTATGGGCGGGCGCGAAATGGAGAGAGACGGTCATGAGTGCAGTCGGACAGATCATCAAGCAAGAACGCCAGCAGCGCAAGTTGAGCCAGCGGAAGCTGGCCCTGCACGCGGCGGTAAGCAACACGGCCATCAGCGATCTGGAGAGCGGCAAGATCCCGCGCCCCAGCGCCGACCTCCTCGTCAAAGTCGCGCACGGCCTTGATGTCGAGGTGGCGCCCCTGCTGGCGGCGGCCGGCTACCTGGACTCAGAGGTGTGGCCGCCGGAGCACTCCTTCACCACCGTTCCCATCCTTGGCGTCATTCACGCCGGCAATCCATTGCTGGCGATCCAGGAGCAAGACGGCGCGGAGGAGGTGCCCATGCGCCTGGTGCGCAACGGCGCCTACTATTTCCTGCGCGTGCGCGGCGATTCGATGGTCGGACTCGGCATCATGCCCGGCTCGCTGGTGCTGGTGCGCCAGAGCGACGAGGAGGTGCCCGCCGGCACCATCGCGGTGGTGATCGAAAATCGCGACGACGCTTGCGTCAAAGTCGTAAAGTATGACCACGATGACGTCATCCTGCGCTCCGCCAATCCCGATTACCCCGACCGCCGCCAACATCGCGCCAACGTGAAAATTATCGGCCAGGTCATCGAGGTGCGCACCAGCATCCCGTAGCGCTCGAGCGGCGCACGGCAGTGCGAGATGAGTTGCTTCCACACCCTCCTTGCGTTATAATGCCTTGTCGTTGGAGCGGATACGCGTGCGGCTCGATTCCGCAGATCCGCCCCGGCAGAATCGACTCATCGAGGAGGATCGCATGAGAGACAACTCACCCGCCGTTCGCCCCCAGGACGTCAAGGTACCGCAGGAGGCCATGCTGCTGCTCACCCGCGACACGGCCGAGCGGTTTCACGTATGCCCGCTGGCCGTGACCGAACTGCGCAACGGCGTCAAGGCGTTATCCATCGCCACCGCCGATCCCGCCAACCTGATGATGCTCGATCAGTTGCAGCAGTTGTGCGGTTGCCGCATCAATCCGGTGCAAGCCAACGAGCAGGATATCCTGCGCGCGATTGAAGCCCATTATACATCGAGCTATACCGACGCGCCCATGGATCTGGTGAAAGAGTATGGCGGGACACTGGAAACGCCGTCCGTGGTGACCAGCGAGACGGTGGTCGGCCCGCAGACGGAACAGCGCGGCGCCTCCACCACGGTGGAAAATATCATGCAGCGCGCCATCACCGACCGCGCCAGCGACATCCACCTCGAACCGCACCAGAAGAGCGTCCTCGTACGCAACCGCATCGACGGCATCATGTATGACCAGACGGCGTATGAATTGGCTATCCATACGCAGGTCATTTCACGCATCAAAATCCTGTCCAACCTCGACATCGCGCAAACCCGCTTGCCGCAGGACGGCCGCTTCGACGTCACCTTCGGCAAGCAGGAATACGACGTCCGCGTCTCCATCGTGCCCTCGGCCTTCGGGGAAAAGGCGGTGTTGCGCCTGCTGCCGAAAAACGCGACGATGCTGGATTTCGTCCAACTCGGCATCGATGGGCGGAACAGCGTAACCCTGGAAGATATGCTGACCAGACCGTTCGGCATGATCCTCGCCACCGGCCCCACCGGCTCCGGTAAAACCACCACGCTGTATTCCTGCCTGACGAAGATCGATTGCGTGACGAAAAACGTCATCACCGCCGAAGACCCGATCGAATACCAGTTCCCGCGCATCACCCAGATGCAGGTGCACCCGAAGATCGGGCTCACCTTCGCCGCCGGGCTGCGCGCCATCCTGCGCCAGGACCCGGACATCATCATGGTGGGCGAAATCCGCGACCTGGAAACCCTGGAGATTGCCGTCCAGGCGGCGCTGACCGGCCACCTGGTACTCTCTACCCTGCACTGCAACGACGCCGCCGCCGGCGCCGCGCGCATGGTGGACATGGGCGCCGAGCCGTTCCTGATCGCTTCCTCGCTCAACTGCCTGACCGCCCAGCGACTGGTGCGCAAGGTGTGCGAGCATTGCCGGGAACCCGAAACGGTGAGCGATCAGATGCGGGAACGGCTGAATCTGCCCAACGACAATACCGTGTATTATCGCGGACGGGGTTGTACTCACTGCCGGAACACCGGCTTCCTGGGCCGCATCAGCGTCTTCGAGGTAGTTCCCATCCATTCGGATATCGAGCACGCCATCGTGCGCAAAATGCCGGCGGGTGAAATTCGCGCCATCATCAGCAGCCTGGGCTTCCTCACGCTCCTCGACGACGGCATCGCCAAAGCCCGCACCGGCGTCACCAGCCTGGATGAAGTGATACGGGCGGTGTTTACGACCGTCATGTAGGAAGTGGCGAGTTACCGGGAAATGAAGCGAGGCGCCGGGAAAAATGATTGAAATGATTTTTTCCTGCGCCCTGTTCTTTGTTATAGGTAATTCTGAACTTCGAACTGACATCACATACCGGAAAGGTTCTCGACTCATGATCAACTTCGCCGTGGTCGGTATCGGCAATTATGGCATCGCGCATCTGGACGCGGCGCGACACCTGGCGGACGCCGGGTTGGCGCATTTCACCGCGGTGGCGGATATCCGCCTGGAGGATTTTGCGGAGGATGTAGCCGAGCTGCGCGGGCGGGGCGTGGCCTGTTACGATAATCACCGCGCGCTGCTCGACGCGCATCCGGAGCTCGACCTGGTCACGCTGCCGCTGCCCATTCACCTGCATGCGCCGATGACGGTCGAGTGCCTGGAGCGCGGATTGAACGTGCTGGTGGAAAAGCCGCCGGCCTCCACGCTGGCTGAAGCCCGGCGCATGGCGGAGACGGCCCGACGGACCGGCAAACTCTGTGCTGTCGGCTTCCAATACAGCACTTCGCCGCTGCTGGCGGCGATTCGCAAGATCATCGCGGAAGGCCGGTTGGGCGACCTGACGTCGCTCTCCACCCTCTGCCTGGGCAAGCGGTATGACAATTATTACGCCCGCGCGCCGTGGTCGGGTCGCATCACCCTGGATGGAAAGATCGTGCGCGACGGCACGTTGAACAACCCCTATGCCCACATGGCGCAACTGCTGCTGGTCGTCGCCGGCATCGCCGCCGGAGCGCCGGTGCGGCCCATCGAGGTGGAAGCGGAGCTGTTTGCCGGGCATGACATCGAGACCGAGGACACCTGCACGCTGCGCGCCCACCTGAGTTCCGGCGTGCCGTTCCATTTCATCTCCAGCGTGTGCACCCATATCCCCTTCTCCATGCTGGTCCGCATCGAGGGCACGAAGGGCGTGCTCGACTGGGATCACTACGCGAAGCCGCAGGGCCGCGTGCGCTACGCCAACGGCACGGAGGAGAGCCTGCCCGACCTGATCACCGATGACGGCGGCAACACCCGCGCGGTGTTCCGCAACGTGGTCGCCGCGCTGGAAGGCCGTGCCCCGCTCGCCTGCTCCATCGACGACACGCTGGCTTTTGCGGAACTGGTGGAGAAGGTGTTCACGGAAAACGCCGTCACCCACCTGCACGGCACCCCCCGGGTAGACCGCGTGGAACTGGAGGACGGCGGCCGCCAGGAAGTCGCCACCTTCCTCGACGGCATCGAAGAATATGCGCAGCAAGCCTACGCCACCGGCCGGCTCTACTCCGAAGTCGGCGCCCCGTGGGCGCAGAAATAACAGCAGGGCGCAGGGACAATTGATTGAAAGGAACCCACCCCATGGAACGCAAGTTACGGCAAGTCGATAATGAAGTCGCCGAAATTCTCGATCGTGAGCTGCAGCGCCAGCAGCAATCGCTGGTGATGATCCCCTCGGAAAATTACGCCAGCCGCGCGGTGATGGCCGCCACCGGCTCGATTATGACCAATAAATACGCCGAGGGTTATCCCCACGCCCGCTATTACCACGGCTGCGAGTTTGTCGATCAAGTCGAGGAGCTGGCGATTGCGCGCGCGAAACAGCTTTTCGGCGTCGAGCACGCCAACGTGCAACCGGTCAGCGGCACGCAGGCCAACATGGCCGTCTACTACGGCCTGCTGCAGCATGGCGACACTGTGCTGGCGATGGCGCTGGACCAGGGCGGGCATCTGTCGCACGGCAACCGGGCGAACTTCTCCGGCCGCTATTATCATTTTGTGCCGTATGGCGTCGATCGCGAGACGGAGCAGATCGATTACGATCAGGTAGAGGCCCTGGCGCGCGCGCATCAGCCGAAGATCGTGCTGGCGGGCGCCAGCGCCTACCCGCGCACCCTGGATTTTCCCCGCCTGCGGCAGATCGCCGACGCGGTGGGCGCGCACCTGATGGTGGATATGGCGCATATCGCCGGCCTCATTGCCGCCGGCGTGCACCCCAGCCCGGTGCCCTACGCCGACATCATCACCAGCACCACGCATAAAACGCTGCGCGGCCCGCGCGGGGCGTTCATCCTCTGCCGGCAGGAACTGGCAAAGACCATCGACAAGGCGGTCTTCCCCGGCGTGCAGGCCGGCCCGCTGATGCATGTCATCGCCGCGAAGGCGGTCATGTTCAAGGAGGCGATGGCGCCGGAATTCATCGCCTACCAGCGACAGGTGATCGCCAATGCGCGGGTGTTGGCGGAGGGGCTGACGGGACGCGGCTTTCGGTTGGTCTCCGGCGGCACCGACAACCACCTGATGCTGGTGGACGTGCGCGGGCAGGGGCTGACCGGGCGCACGGCGGCGGACCTGCTGCGCGAGGCGAACATCATCACCAACTTCAATACCATCCCCTTCGATACGCAGCCGCCCACCCACGGCTCCGGCATCCGACCCGGCTCCCCCGCCGTCACCACCCGCGGCATGAAGGAAACGGAGATGGCCCGCATCGCCCACTGGATGGCTGACGTGCTGCTCAGCCCGCAGGACAACGCGCTGCGCATGAACGTGCGGGGTGAGGTGCAAACCCTCTGCGATCGCTTCCCCATCTATGACTACATGACGCGGGAAGGAGAGTATGTGTAGTTCGGAGTTCGCACTCTACTAACCAAATAGTAACGCCCGGGACATCCGCTCCCGGGCGTTATGCGTGGTGACTCACCCCTCCTGCATCAGGCGCATCCCTGCGCTTCCCCGAGTCCACCACCTCCGGCGTCCCTGCCAGGAATTGCGCTTGTGTCTCTCTCGTGTTGTCCGATATTATTATGCACGCTGCCGCAAACCGGATGTGAACAAAGCGTGCACATGCGCCGCCCTGCTGTCAGGATTTCCCAACATCCACCCCGAACGGCGACCACAATCCCCCTCCCCACCTGCCGCCGGCATGTTACCATGAAGAAAATGGAAGGATGGAAAGATGGAAGAGTGGCAGAATATGACGTGACATGGTGCTACAACTACTCACTGGCCCATCCATCTTTTTATTCTTTCATCCTTCCAGTCATCCAAAGGAGAACACCATGGGATTTGATCCGTTGGAGTTTGAACAGCGGCTGCGCGAGACCAATCCGCAGATCCGCGAGGCGTGCCCGGAGACCTTTGCGGCTTTTCTCGATTTTCACGAGAAAGCGCTGGCGCCGGGTCGGCTGGATGCGCGCACGAAAGAACTGGCGGCCATTGCCGTCGCGGTCTTTTCCAAGTGCCCGTATTGCATCCCCTACCATGTCCAGCGCGCGCTCAATATGGGGATCAGCAAAGAGGAGATGATCGAGATCGGCCTGGTCGCCGCCTCCCTGGGCGGCGGCTCCACCATGACCTACGTCACCCAGATGGTCCAGGCCATCACCGAACTGCATGAAGGAGAAACGCCGCCGGAAGCGTTATAATATTCGGGATATCAGCAAGCGGTGAAGGTACAACTTTCAGTCAGAGAGGTAGAAGGATAGAAGGATGCTCGACTACAGGTAAGCATCCTTCCAGACTGTGAATCTCGATTCCACCGTTTGACGATCATTGACAACGGAACTGCTTAAATAATTAGGGAATCTTTGTGATAATCCACGGGGGGTATGGAACAATACAGATGAATTGCAGTCATCATCATAGCCCACATGATCGCGGCGGAGTTGGAACCTGCGGCAAATTTGCCCGAATGACACTTTACGACATCGCCCTTATCACCGTAAGGCCGGTTTCACCTCCGCCCGCTCAGCAGCACCGGCTACAGCAGATATGAAACGATGAAGCGATGACCGGTTCCCGGTCATCGCTTCATCGCCTCATCGCCTCATCACCTTATCGCTTCATTGTTTCATCCCTCACGCCATCACCGCCTCCACCTCCGCACGCGTAGGCAGCCCGGGACGCGTCAGGCGAAGATAGGCCATGGCCGCGGCAAAACCGATGGTCCGCGATGCATTATTCAGGCTATCGGTCGCCAGCGCGTATACCAATCCCGCGGAAAAGGCCGCTTCCCCGGCGGGCCAGTCCACTTCGACCGTCGCGGGAATGGTGTAGGGCATTATTTCCATCTCCCGACCCAGCGGCGCCAGGTGGGCCATCATGCTGTCGACGTCATACAGCATTGCACCCAGGCGCGCCGGGCCGTCCGCGCCTTGCTCGCGCAGCAGGATAGCGACCGACATCAGGTTGGGGAATTCCGCGGCCAGCTTGCCTGCCATGTCGCAGCAGGTCTCGAGGCTCAGCGCGGTCGTGCCCTCCGGCAGTCGAAACAGCAGCGCCAGGTCCTCCGCGCTGGCGATCAACACGTCCACGTAGGGCAAGATCCGATGCAACATCAGCACGGCCAGCTCGCGAGCCGAAGTGCCCTCCTGCCAGCCCCACAGCGTTTTGCGGTAACTGACATCGAAGAGGACGGTCAGTTCCTCCTGGCTGGCCGTTCGCGCCGCTTCCAGCGCGGAAACAGCCTCCGCTTCGCTTCGCCCGGGCGTCAGACCGGTGAAGTAAAACCAGCCGGCATCGTCGAAGATCGCCTGCCAATCGAAATCGTCCGGGATGACGGCCGCCGCGCCGGCAGGTATGCGCACCAAATGGTCGATATTCACATGCTGGGCGCGCAACTGCTCGACCGCGAACTCCGCTGTGGAATCCTCCGGCAGCGCAGCCACCAGCACGGACATCGCGCCCAATGCGGCCAGCGCGCCGGCGACATCCGCCTCTATCCCCGTGGTAATGTCGCCAAACGTCACGATCGGATAAGCCATATCTCCCCCAAACACTGCTGTGTTTCTCTGTATTCAGGACCGTTGCCTAAAGCCCCTGCCCGGCCGGGAATTTCGGGTGCCCCACTCGAGATGCGGCATCGGGGTAATAAGCGTGATTTCCGGCTGGGGCGCCGGCACAAGGGCCGGACGGAGTATAAATCGTCTGCTCGCTGTATACCCGAAGCCACGGGCGCTAAAACCGCATCATTCCCAAAACCGGAGAGATTTTCACCGAAGCGTCCGGTTTCCCACAAGCCGCGGCAACCGCGGTATAATACCATGTTGTGTAAGGTTATTCCAGGGAATCCGGGAGCGATATCATGATGTATGCGACGAGTCAGGAAGAACGCACCTGGGGCATGCTCTGCCATCTTGCCGCCCTTGCCGAGTTTGTCGGCGTGCCGTTTGGAAGTATCATCGGTCCGCTGGTCGTCTGGCTCATCTACCGGGATCGCTCGCTCTTCGCGGACGATCAGGGCCGGGAGTCGTTGAATTTCCAGCTCTCCTGGTTGATATATGGCCTGGTGCTGGGCGGCGCCACGGCCATCATCGGGGTGCTGACCTGCGGACTCGGCTGGTTGCTGCTGATTCCGGTCCTCATCGTGTTTTATATTGCGCGGATCATCCTGGTCATCATGGCCGCGGTGAGCGCCAACGCCGGCACGCCTTACCGCTATCCGTTCACGATGCAGCTTTTGTAGTTAGTGATGAGTGATCGCGTTGTATTCAGCTTTTCAATAGTGCCCAGTCCGGTGGTTGAGTAGGCAGGGAAGCTTCGCGGTTCTTCCCATTACGCTCGTGCCGTATCGAAACCACCGCGGGTATCGGTGAGTCTTCCTCTACCCGCGGTGGTTTCGATACGGCACGAGAGCTGCGGAAAGAACCGAAATGTGCGGCGGAGTACCGCCACAGAGCTTACTTGCCTACTCAACCACCGGACTGAACGCTTTCAGAAACAGCATGGTTCGATGGGATGTACTGCTAAAACTACTCACCACTTACTAATCACTAATCACTTATCACTGGAACAGACAAGCCTGATCCGATGAACCAACATTACTGGCGAGCATTATTTCCGGTCTATCTGCTGTTCGTGCTGACCTTTCCGGCGGGCATGATCGCGGTGGAGTGTCTGCCGCCGTCCCACACCACAATCTGCGGGTTTCGCGTGGTCACCGGCCTCGATTGCCCGAGCTGCGGCCTTACGCGGGCATTCCGAGCCATGGGCCGGCTGGACGTCGCCGGCGCTTTCCGGTATAATGCGCTTGGTCCGGTGGTCTTCCTGGGAGCGCTGGCGCTGTGGGGCTATGCCATCGGCATGTTATGCACCGGCGGGCGAATACGTTTGCCGGCATGGTGGCAACGGCAGCAGGTGCGCGTCGCCTGGATAGTGCTGGCCATCTTTATCCTGGCCGGCATCGCGCGCATCGGTTATGAGCTGCGCCATCCGCCACCGCCCATGCGCGCCGCCCCCTTCCTGCATCTCTATTGGCCGGGGCGATGAGGACCGATCAGCGATGACATTTCCGAAAACAGCCGGACTCTTCCCCGGGCAGGGATCCCAGAGCGTGGGTATGGGGCAGGAGCTGGCCGAACGATTCCAGCTTGCGCGCGACACCTTCACCGAGGCCGACGACCTGCTCGGTTTTTCCCTGTCCGCCATCTGCTTCGCCGGACCCGCGGAGGAGTTGAAGCGCACGTCGATCGCGCAGCCGGCGTTGCTGGCAGTCAGCACCGCTTACTGGCGCGTGCTGGCCTCCCGCGACTTCCGCTGCAAGGTCGTCGCCGGCCACAGCCTGGGGGAATATTCCGCGCTGGTCGCCGCGGGCGCGCTGGCCTTTGCCGACGCGCTGCCCCTGGTGCGCCGCCGCGGCGAGTTGATGGAGGAGACCGCTGCGCGCCGTCCCGGCGGCATGGCCGCCATCCTCGGCCTGAGCGACGCGGAGGTGCGCGTGCTGTGCGATGAAGTTTCCGTGGCGCACGGCACGCTGGTGGCGGCGAATTTCAATGCTCCCGGGCAGGTGGTGGTGTCCGGTACGGCAGCGGCTATTGCCGCCGCGCGGGTTGCCGCGAAGGAACGCGGCGCGCGCGCCATCCCGCTGGCGGTGAGCGGTCCATTCCACTCCCCGCTCATGCGCGAAGCAGCGGAGGCTTTCACGGCGGTGCTGGCCGACGTGCCCATCGCCGTGCCGACGCTGCCCGTTATTTCGAATGTCACCGCCGAGCCGACCACCGACCCGGCGGCTATCCGTGATGCGCTGGAACGACAGATCACCGGGGCTGTCCAATGGGTCCGTACCGTGTATACCATGCGCAACATGGGTATTCAACGCTTTGTGGAAATCGGTCCGGGCAACGTGCTGAACGGCCTGGTGCAGCGTACCACGCCGGAATCGACCACGCTGGCCGTTAACGATTTGCTGGCCGAGTAAGGCCGGTATCCCATATTGCAGCAGCACATCGACAGATGCAATACTGTTGTGATATTATCTCACACCCCTGGAGGGTCATTTCAAATGCAAAAACGTCGCTACCCGTTAATCCCGGTCACCAACATCGTGCTCAAGGTAATCGCGGTTGCCGCTCTCGTGTTCTTCGGCTACATCGCGATCTCCGGGTATGCCTCTGCCATCAATTCATGGTTCCATGGATCGCAGCAGGCAAGCATGTATGGCATGATGCCGGTGCCGGCTGTCAAGGGCTTCACGCAACGACTGCTGACGCTGCTCCAGCCCACACTCATGCTGCTGGTTGCCTTCGGCCTGTCATCCCTGGCCTGGGGGCTGTCGGATGTCATGACCGCTGCGCGCGAGATCGAGTTCCGCACGCGCAAGGCACTCGGTGGGCCGGACGCCGCTAAGGCTGCCGATACCAAGTCGGAAGAGCAGCCGGTCTCTGCGTAACACCCTTATGGGGCATGGCCCGCGGGCCATGCCCCACCTGTGTCTCCCACTCCGACAGCGCGGCTTGCCGCGGCTGTCGTTTGTGCTGTCTCAGTATTCAAATCCGCAGATTGAAAAATTAAAAAAAATATTCTTTTAAGCTTTTCGATCTGCGGATTTACCACACCACCATTTCGGAGTCTATCATGTCACTCGCCATCGATCTCACCGGCCAGGTCTCCCTGGTCACCGGCAGCCGCCGCGGATTGGGCAAGGCCATCGCCCTGCGCCTCGCGGAAGCCGGCGCCGATATCGTCATCAACGACATTGCGCCCGGCAAGGAGGAAGCGGAGGCCACCGCCGAAGAAATCCGCGCCCTGGGCCGCCGCGCCATCGCCATCTGCGGCGACGTATCCCGATCGGAAGATGCAACGGCGATGATCGAGCAAGCGTGGGCGGAGATGGGTAAAATCGACATCCTCGTCAATAACGCCGGCGTCACCCGCGACAACCTTCTCATCCGCATGTCGGACGAAGAGTGGCAGATGGTGATTAACATCAACCTCAGCGGCGCCTTCTACTGCACCCGCGCCGCTGCCAAGCGCATGATGAAGGCCCGCTATGGCCGCATTATCAACATCTCCTCCGTCATCGGCCTGATGGGCAACGCGGGGCAGGCGAACTACGCCGCCTCCAAAGCCGGCATCATCGGCCTGACGAAAGCCGCCGCCAAGGAATTGGCTGCGCGCAACATCACCGTCAACGCCATCGCCCCCGGCTTCATCGTCAGCGCCATGACCGATAAACTGCCCGAGGATGTCAAAGCGAAATATATCGAAGCCATCCCCCTGGGGCGTCTCGGCACCGCCGATGACGTCGCCAACGCCGTGCTGATCTACGCCAGTCCCTTCTCGGTCTATACCACCGGGCATGTGCTGAACGTGGACGGCGGGATGGTGATGTAGGGGAAGATAGTTTTGAGTTTTGAGCTTTGAGTTAACCGTTCATAAAGATTTTTCTCATTCTCATTCACCTGCATAATGGGCAGACGGTGGAAAGGAACGGATAAAGTTATCGCAGCTTTATCCGTTTCTACCGTCTGCCCATTTACGCGGGGGAGAAAGAGAAAGAGAAAGAGAAAGACCTTCTGGATGGTTATGTTATATTATCAAATTCACCGATTTTTCGTGCGCATGTTCTAGCGATAATACTGTGCTATAATGAATCGGTAGGATCAACTCTTTCTTCGGGCACCTGCCTTAGCAGGAGGTTGGCGATGAAAAAGATACTGCTGATCATCGCGGGCGCGATATGCTTACTCCTCTGCCTGGGCTTCGTATTATTTCCCATCTTTACCACGGTGCCGGAGAAAGCGCGTGGGGCAAAATGCACCAGAAATGTCAGGCAACTCAAGCTTGCAATACCGATATATCAACCTGTACCCAGGGTTATTCCTGCATTGCCGACAACCCAGGGGTTCACCGCAGATAAATTTCCGGGTATCGACGGTTCCACATCTACACAGCCGTTGACCGATTTACTGATTGCTTCAATGTTGGGACTGAAAGCGGAATTGAAGAAAAATTCAAGTAGTAATGACGTATTATCCGGTGTCTATGTCGAATTACACGGCCGTGTCGCTGACGAAAAGCGTTCATGTTATCAGGACCTATCAGATACATCAAGGCATAATGGAACCCACGATGCCTATGTCGCGCTGCTCACCCCTCCTCCTCATACAAAACAGGATACTTCCTCACCGCCCCATTCAAGCGATCTGATATTGGTCGCGCGCAAGCCTTCAGTCGACGAACTACACCTGGCAAAATCACATGGCATTGGAATGGAAATTCATCCGATCGCGCTGGATGCCTTTGTCTTTCTCGTTAATGCCAATAATCCGGTGCATTCGCTCACTCTAGATCAAATCCGCACAATCTACTCCGGTAAGGTCCGTGATTGGAACGCACTCGGCGGCAACAAGGGATCGATCGAAGCATATAAGCGCGATCCGAATTCCGGCAGCGAGGAATTGATGCAGGAATTGGTGATGGGCACAGTGAAAACGATGCCGCTCGAAGTTGATTGGAAAGTGCTGGATACAATGGAAGCCCCCATCAATGCCATCGCCGAAGAGCCCAATGGCATCGCTTATTCCGTGTATTACTACGAGCATTTCCTCAACCATCGCAGGGAGAATCGCCTTCTTGCCATTAACGGCATCTTGCCAACGAAAGAGACCATTGCCAGTCGAAAATATCCGCTGACGACTGAAGTCTATATCGTCACACGCAAGAACCACGATCCAAAAGCTCCTGCGGTGAAAGTGCGTGACTGGTTATTATCGACTGCGGGTCAGGAAATGGTGAGACAAAGCGGCTATATACCGATTAAGCCAAAGCATTGAAGTTGATAAAACGTCGCCGAAATGTCATTTCCTCTTCGTCTCTGAAATCGCCTGTATCTCCGTGATCACTTCGCGTGCTGCCATGAAGAGGGGAAAGAGGGGATGTGTCTCTTTGGCAATCGCGGCTTCCCGCGCGGATGCGGTGAGCTTGCCGGCAGGCGTGAAGAGATAGAAGCGCGTCTCCCCCTGCTGCGGCAGCGGGAAGACATCTGCCGGCTTGAACTGATCGGTGAAATCCGCGGCCAACCGGACCAGCTTCTTCGCGGCGGCGTTCGGTCTTTCATACCGCCCCGCGCCGACTACCCCACCGCCGATGCTGAAATACATATTCGCCGTTCCGTCCGCCAGTGCCGCCAACGTCGCGCTCCCCGCCGCGTAGCCGGTCTCCACCACCACGCCCCACACTCCGTCCGGCGTGATGCCCGCCTTCGCCGGCGTCATCGCGAAAAGCTGCGCCCGCAGCTCCCAATACCGCGCAATGCCCTGCTGCTTGCGCCGGAACAGGTTGCCGAAAAACGACAAGAATCCCGCCATGCCATCCTGCCTTTCTGCTGGTCTGTCAGCTCACCCTTTCATTCGATGTGCCAGATTCCTCTTCCTCGCACCCCTTTAACTGGGGAAGGAATGGATCAAAGCGTTAGCGCTGTAGTATAATACAACTATTGGCTCGTTAGCTGCACCGCGTTTCTTTCCCGCTTTCTGCCTTGAACAGGAGGTTGGTGATGAAAAAGACACTGCTGATCGTGGTTTGCTCGGTTTTTGCCCTCTGTGTAATTGCCTTTCTAGTGAATATCTTTCAACGGGTTCCGGAGAAGGCAAACGGCATCACGTGCAAGAGCAATGTGCGGCAGCTTGTAATTATTGCCAAACCCGGGATTATCCCCGCCCTGCCAACAATTCTGGGATTCACCGCGAATATATTCCCTATCGTCGATGGTTCAACCTCGACAGAACCACTGACCGATTTGCTGATTGCGAAGATGCTTGGTCTGCGCGCGAATATGAATCATGGAGACGTCAACCTGTCTGCTCGTAGTTCCAACAAATCGACTGACTGTTATAATGCACTATGGGCACAGAGTTATCATTACGGCACACACGAAGCATACGTGAATCTGTTATCGCCTTCTGCCCACGCGGCCTCATCGACGACAAATATCGCTCCATGTGAGTTGATCCTGGTGGCGCGAAAACTTTCGGCCGACGAACGCCAGTTGGCCAAAACGCGCGGCATCGGGCTCGACGTTCGCCCTGTCGCCCTGGATGCCTTCGTGTTTCTGATTAACAAACGGAATCCGGTGCACTCGTTAACCCTCGACCAGATTCGTGCCATTTATACGGGGCAAACGACAAACTGGCAATCACTCGGTGGCCACAATAAATCGTTTGTCGCCTATATGCGGAATGCGAACTCCGGCAGCGAGGAATTGATGCATGAGCTCGTAATGAGCAATGCGAAAACGATATCACTCAAAGCCGAATGGAGAGAATTGGATTCGATGGAAGCCCCCGTCAATGCCATCGCGGAAGACCCAAACGCCATTGCCTATTCCGTCTATTACTACGAGCATTTCATCAACCACCGCAAGGAAAACCGGCTCCTCGCCATCAACAGCATTCAACCGACATCCGACAATATCGCCACCCGGAAATATCCGCTTACGGCCGAAGTCTATGTCGTTACCCGTAAAAACCTTCCTCCTGATTCACCCACCGCCAAAGTCCGCGACTGGTTGCTCTCTGCGGAAGGCCAGCAGATGGTGAAACGGAGCGGATATGTGCCGGTCGGCGCCGGACAATAATCAGTACCGATATGCCGGCCCGGCGGTCCAGGCGTAAATCACCGCAAAGGCGGCTGCCAGCACTGCCGCATGAACAGTGATCGTCCAGCGATGCGGCTGGTCTATCCGGGGATCGATGAGCCGTGGCAACAGGACAAATCCTCCGATTATTCCGCACACAACACCGTTCTGGAAAAACCGCTCATCCGCGGCAATCTCCATTAGGAACATTGCCACAGCCCAGGCATCGCCATCGCATGGGCCACGGCGTCTTGACAATTCCGGCGCCCTATGCGGGAATGGATGCAAATGGGCCGAAAGGAATTCATACTACATGCGGGACACTCGCGAAATAGCCATCGATTGGGACGCGCTACGGGCGCTGCTGGCAGGCCGCTTCGCGCTGGAGGCAGGCTCGATCCATGGGCCGGCGCACTGGGGGCGCGTGGAACGGCACGGATGGCAGCTTGCCGAATATAGCGGGGGCGATCTGCTGGTCGTGCGCCTCTTCGCGTTGTTTCACGATGTCTGCCGGCAGAGCGACGGCCGCGACGACGAGCACGGCGCGCGCGGCGCCGTGTTGGCGGCTCAACTGCGCGGCGAGTATTTCGAGCTGCCCGATGCCGCCTTCGACCGGCTCCATTTCGCCTGCACCTGGCACACTGCCGGCCAACTGCACGACGACCCCACCATCGGCGCCTGCTGGGATGCGGACCGCCTCGACATCTGGCGCGCCGGCCTCACGCCCCGCATCGATTTCATGAGCACCGAGCATGCGCGGCATCTGGTGCGCGCCAAACGGGTTGGGCCGCGGTTTACGCCGGGAGGGTGTGGGGGAATGGGAGAATGGGGGAATGGGAGGTTGGAAGGTTGGAAGGTTGGAAGGTTGGAAGGATGGGCGAGTGGGAGAGAGGGTGAGTAAGTGGGAAATTTCACTTCCACTCCCCTATTCTCCCATTCCCCCATTCCCCTCTCCCCCATTCACCCACTCCCCCATTCTTCCGCTAAATGCGCGCCCGTTCCGGCACTCGGTGGGCCAGGTAATCACGGCGTAATTGCTGGGCCGCGGTGGAGCCGTGGGGATTCATGAAGTGGATCGCTTCCCAGGTGATGAGCTTTTGCGCGCCGAAGCGGTGCGCGGTGTCGAGCTGGATGGCCAGACGCCGGAAATCAGCCGGCACGATGGTGATGATCGGTCCGCTGAAATCCGTGCAGTTGAACGTCTCGCAGTTGACCCAGAACTCGGCGCCGATGTTGCGGCACACGGTCTTCCAGATCTCCAGCCCGCGCTCCAGGAAGGTCAGTTCATTCATCGTTACGCCGATGGAATCCTGCGGCGCCAGCGCGGTGAAGGGGCAGCCGGCATGCACGGTGGTCAGCGTCTCGATCGCCTCATTTTCCCGGCCCGGGCAGCGCACGGTATACGGCGAGCCGATGATCGGCACCTCCGGCGTCAGGTCCTTGACCCCGTTGGTGACCCGCTGGAAGTAGGCGCGGAAGCAGCGCGTCAGGAAATCAGGATTTCCCCAGCTCCAGAAGCCGGTTTCGTTGGCGAGGTAGAAGCCGTGGAACGCGCCCCGGTAGCGGTCCACCAGCTCCCGATAGCAGGCCAGCTCCCGGTCGGCGCATGCCCTGGCCAGATCCTCGTCGCCGGTCTCCGCGCCGATCAGTTCCTCGTTCACGCCGAGTCCGCCCAGGAAGATTGTCATCCGTTCCTCGGCGGCGGCGGCCAGCATCGGCTCGATCACGTTCCAGCTCCGATACTCCTTGAACAGCTCTGAGGGATAGAAGCACTCGCGGAACCCGAGCACGGCCGAGGTGCCGAGAATGGCGGTGTCCATACCGAGCTCCTTGAGCTCCCGGAACAGGTCGCGCCATTCGGCAACGCCGTAACGCAGTGTATTCCGGCCGCGGTAACCGAGCGCATGCGCGTAGATGAAGGTGCCGGTCAGCCGCCCACCGGTGGGAAGCTCCTGAAGCTGCGCAAAGACCCCGGCGTTGAGTTGGTCGCGCAGTTCCATCTCCGCCCGCTGGTGGGGCGGCATGGCCAGCGATCCGCGCGCGAGGGTAAACCCATCGATCTGGAACAGCGGTTCGATGCGCTTCACTCCGGCGAAGACCATCTGCCCGCTGAGCGCCGTCAATTCGTTTCGTCCCACCTCGACCTGGACATCGAGGCGGTCGGCGTTGGTGTGGTAGCCGTGCGCCCGGCACGAGCGCCACACCTCACGGCCGTTCAGCCAGACGACCAGTGGGTGCGAGCCGCCCACCTGCAGTTCCATCGTCCCCGCTTCCGCGGTGTCAAAGTGGGTGCGGCCGAACGCCAGCGCGGCCGACGACTCCTCCCCGAACGGCACCCAGGCGCCGCGCCGCGCAAATCCGGCTCCGGTTCCCCGCAAGGCGGCGTCCAGATCATACGGCGTCCAATCTCGCGCCGCCTCGAGGTCAGGCAGCGATTCGCCGGGTTGCCACGGGATGGGCGCCGAGTTTTCCCAATCGAGCAGCAGGTCAGGCGACGGTCTGAGTTCCTGCTCGATCGTCACGCCGGGGTAACCCAGCGCATCGAGCACGGCGCGCGCCATGACTTCGAAACCGGCCACTTCGTGATGCACGCCGTCCCCGGCCAACACCTGGCGACCTTCGCGAACCGCGCGCTCGAAGGCGCCATAAACATCAGCGGTGGGCACGCCGCACCGCGCGGCCACGGCATCGACAACCGCCACGTATTCTGGAAAACGAACGGCATAATCGGCGTCGGTGCGCAGCGGGGGCCGGAGGAGCAGCACGCGGGAGCCGCAGTCGCGGATATCCCGCACCACTCCCTCCAGGTCCTGCGCAAATTGCGCCGGCGTGCGGCACTGCCAGCAGTCATTGGTGCCGATGCCGACGATGACCAGCTCCGGTCCCTGTTTGATGATATCCGCCTGCAGGCGCGCGCGCAGGTCGGCCGCCGTATCCCCGCACACCCCGGCGTTGAGAAACGTGAAGCCGGCGTCGGGGTGCAGCCGCTGCAGGGTCCGGCTGACATAATCCGGATAAAAGCTGCCATCCGTCAGGCTGTCGCCCAGAAACACGATGCGTCTGGCGCCGTCGAGCAAGGGGGAAAATTGAGGATTCATACCCACCACCTTTACGGTGTAACTTTTCGATGGCGACGGTTACTTTCCTTCCGGATTGGTCACCGTTCATGTAGCTATAGCTCGCTACCATGTTAAGAAATAAACCCCGGCTCATAATAGCGCCCTGCAGGCGCGTGCCCGTTTACGGAGATAAAGCTCGTTACCAAACTAAGGGGTAAACTTTTCTCCTTACATAAGAACGAGCTTTATGATTGTGAACGGCACACGCCACACGGCGCGACTACGAGCCGGGGCTTGTCTGTTATCTGATAACTGCCCTGGTGGTTTCGGTCCGCTGACTGGACGACAACAACCCGGGCGAGGTGAACTCGCCCGGGTTGAAAGATGCGATCGGCCTGCGCGGGATCAGCGCTTGGAAAACTGGAATCCGCGGCGGGCGCGTTTGCGACCGTATTTCTTGCGCTCTTTGACGCGCGGGTCGCGGGTCATCATACCGTGGGCGCGCAGGGATTTGCGCAACGCCTCATCATACTGCACCAACGCGCGAGCGATGCCGTGGCGGATGGCGCCGGCCTGCCCGGCATTGCCGCCTCCCAGGCATTTCACCATCAGGTCGAAGCGCTCGCCCAGGTTCGTCAGCGCCAGCGGCGACATGGCCAGCATCTCCAGCGTCGGGCGACAAAGGTACTCGTGCAGCGAGCGCCCGTTCACCACCACCTGGCCCGTCCCGTCCTTCAGCCACACCTTCGCGGTGGCGTTTTTGCGATGTCCCGTCCCGTAATAATATGTCACAGCCAACGTTTATGCCTCCCAGATCAGAACTGCCGTGGAATCAATTTCAATACCGCTATCGTCCACGTCAGCAACATATCCACCGGTGCATTACAGCCGAATCTGCTCGGTGATATCTACCGGCTGCTGGGCTACGTGCGGGTGCTCGCTGCCCGCGTAGACCTTCAGCTTGAGCGCCATATGACGGCCCAGCGCATTGTGGGGCAGCATGCCCTTGATCACGCGACGCACGGTCTCCGCCGGATTCTTCTCCATCAGACGCCCGAAGGGAATTTCTTTCAGCCCGCCGGGATAGCCGCTATGGTGTCGCTTGACTTTCGTCTCCAGCTTGCTCGCCGTTATGCGGACTTTCTCGGCATTGATGACAATCACATGATCCCCCGTGTCCACGTTGGGGGTGAAGGTCGGCTTATGCTTCCCCCGCAGCAGCGCAGCAACTTTCGCGGCCATGCGACCAAGTACCAGATCCGTCGCATCAACCACCAGCCATTGCCGCTCGACTTCCTGCGGTTTCGCCAGGTAACATTTCATCGTTGAACACTCCGTCATCCCCCGTCGCGGGGGTCTCCATCGGGGGATACCCGATGCGCATCAATATCAGCCCGTTCGGGGGCGCGCTTTTACCGGCCAGCCGCCGATCGCGTGAGTGGAGGAGTTCCTCCAGCCAACTCACCGGCCGTACCCCGGCGCCCACCAGCACCAGATTGCTCACCAGCAGGCGCACCATGCGGTGCACGAACGCATCCGCCTGCACATCCACCACGATGCCCGTTCGCCGGGTGAATACCCACGCATGGTGCACCGTGCGCACCGTTCCTCGCGTCTCGCTGCCGTGACAGAAGGCGGCGAAATCGTGCTCTCCCACCAACGGCGCCAGTGCCGCCCGCATCGCCGCCAGATCGAGCATCCACTCGAGCTGCCAGCAAAACCGCCCGCGCAGCGGGTCGGCCTGCCGCGTCACCTGCAGCCAATACCAGTAACGCCGGTAGAGCGCCGAATGCCGGGCATGAAACCCAGCGGGCCACTCGACGGCGCGCCGCACCTGCACGTTTTCCGGCAGCAGCAGGTTCGTCGCCCGCGGCAGCCGCTCCACCGGGATCGGGTTCGGCGTTTGCAGGCTGATCACCTGCGCCAGGGCGTGCACCCCGGCATCCGTCCGCCCGGCAGCGGCGATACGCACCTCGTGCTGCAGCACGCTCGCCAGCGCCGCCTCCAGCGCTCCCTGCACGGTCGGCGCGGTTAGCTGCCTCTGCATGCCCGCCCAGCCAGTCCCATCATACGTGACCGTCAGCGCGAGCGTCCGCATTTCCTTTACACCAGTTCGATCTTCACTAATGGCGTATTGTCGCCCCGGCGCGCGGGCCGGACCGTCAGGCGATTCTTCTTGTCCTGGTGGGACTCTCCGCCCAGCTTTGTCAGCCGCAGATACCCGCCGGAGCGCTCGCGATAACGTGGGCCGATTTCGCTGAACAGGGCGTTAATGAGCCGCTCGCCAAACGGCGCGCGGTCAGCACCCTTCAGGTTGCCCTTATACCCGGGCGCTTCGCCTTCGATATTGGTATATTTCTCGCGCGTGGTGACCCGGTGCCCCATGGGAATCCAGCGGCGCACCAACTGCCGATTGGCCAGCGTGTCTTCACGAGCGAGTGTGATCACCTTTTCGATGACCGAGCGCGCTTCTTTGGCGCGCGTTTCCGTCGTCGTCACGTAGCCGTGCTCGAGCACACCCGCCACCAGGCTTTTCAGGATGGCCAGGCGCTGATCCGTCGGACGCCCCAGGCGCTTGAACCCTACACGATGTCTCATGATCCGTTATCCTTTACTCTTCGTCCGGCAGATTCTCCGGGATGAATTCTCCGGATTCCCGCAGGCTCAAGCCCATCTCCGCCAGCTTGTCTTTCACTTCGTTGAGCGACTTGCGCCCGAAGTTCTTGATGGCAATCAACTCGGATTCGGAGTGCGCGATAAGCTCGGCGACCGTCGAAATGCCCACCTTGCGCAGGCAGTTGACCGCGCGCACCGAGAACCCCAGATCCTTGATGCGCTTGTCCGCACCCGGCACCATGGCGCCGAGGTGCTCGGCAAAAATACCGTGCTCTTCCTGCTCGCCGAAGTCGAAGAACAGGATGAGGTAGCGGTCGAGAATCTTCGCCGCGTCGCTGACCGCCTCGTGCGGGCTGATCGTCCCGTTCGTGCGCACCTCCAGCGTCAGCCGATCGAGGTCGGTGGCGCTGCCCACGCGGGTGGGATCCACCCGGTAGGCCACATGACGCACCGGCGTGTAAATCGAGTCTATCGGAATGGTGCCGATGGGCATGCGCGAGCGATCCTGCCCCTCTGCGGCCACAAATCCGGTACCGAGCTGCACTTCCATTTTGATGTCCAGCACGGCATCTTCGCCGGCCATTGTGGCCAGGTGCAGTCCCGGGTTGGCGATCTCGATGTCGGGCGGCAGCTCGATGTCCGCTGCGGTCACCTCGCCCGCGCCTTTGCGGTAGAGCGTCACTTCGCGGGGTTCGTCCGCCGGCCGTTCGTCCGCGCCCGGGATAATATTGAACGCCACGCCCTTCAGGTTCAGCAGAAGGTCCATGGTATCTTCGATGACGCCGGGGATCGTGCTGAATTCGTGAAGCACTCCCTCAATGCGCACGGACTTCATCGCCGCCCCCGGAATCGAGGACAGCAGCACACGCCGCAGGGCGCTGCCCAGCGTGGTGCCATAACCGCGCTCGAGCGGCTCGACGACAAACTTACCATACGACGGATCCATGCGGTCGTCGATGCGCTCGATTTTCGGCGCCTGATTGGTCATCAATAACATCGTTTGTTGCTCCTGTATCGCACGAGGGCGGTGCACGTCCTGCGCTGTGTGACTCTCACGCCGCCGGCGACGGTTGGGTGATCCGCACCCTCTTCCTGGATCACCGCCGGGTGCGCCCCGCACCCTTGCCGGACCGCGGTAGATTGCCGGGCGTTAGCGGGAGTAGTACTCAACCACCAACTGCTCATGCGTCTCCGGCAGATCCATCTCTTCACGGACGGGAACGGACAGCATCTGAATCCGTTTGACCACCGTATCCACGCTCAACCATCCCGGCGCGCGGCGGACGGCGCCGGCCTGTTGGAAGAGGTCCAATTTCTGCGACCGCTCGCGCACTTCGATCACCATGCCCGGTTTCACCTGGAAGGACGGGACGTTGACGACTCTCCCGTTTACCTGCAGGTGCCGGTGGGTGATGGATTGGCGCGCCTGCGCGCGTGAAGCTACCAATCCCGACCGGAACAGTACATTGTCAAACCGCGTTTCCAACTGCTGCAGCATAGCCTCGCCGGTCACGCCGCGCTGGTGAGTGGCGCGATCATAATATTTCCGAAACTGTCGCTCGAATACCGAGTAGAAGCGGCGCACCTTCTGCTTCTCGCGCAACTGCAGGCCGTAATCGGATACCTTCTTCCGCCCCTGCCCATGCTGGCCCGGCGGATACGCGCGGTGTTCGACTCCGCACTTCGGTCCGAGGCAGCGCGCGCCCTTCAAAAACAGCTTTTTCCCTTCCCGGCGGCATTGCTTGCAGACCGGACCGGTATATCGTCCCATGGATCGTCTCCTTCTACCCTACGTTACACACGCCGGCGCTTCGGCGCGCGGCAGCCGTTGTGCGGCACCGCGGTGACATCCTTGATAGAGGCCACCGCTACGCCTCCCGTGCCCAACGCGCGAATTGCCGTCTCGCGACCGCTGCCGGGTCCGCGCACGTAGATATGCACGCGCTTCAATCCCTGATCGGCCGCGCGGCGCGCAGCCGTCTCCGCCGCCAACTGCGCAGCGAAGGGCGTGCCTTTTTTCGTGCCTTTGAATCCGACGGATCCCGCGCTCGCCCAGCTCACCACGTCGCCGTTCAAATCGGTAATGGTGACAATGGTGTTGTTAAAGGTGGACTGAATATATCCGTTCCCCTCCACCACGACGCGTTTTTCTCGCCGCTTGGCTTTACCAACTTTACGTGCCATCTCTTCCTCCTCGGTGGCCGCATTTGCGGTCCGCCGATCAATTTCTTACTCCCAAACCGGCAGCGCCGGAACCAAAAGGCTCTTCACCAAAGATCACGAACCTGTTTTTCGTTCACGGATCTGGCCTTGTTGGTAGCTAATGAGGGAAATTCAGGTCATAGCTCTTTTTTCTCGATACGGTGTAGAGAATTTCCCTCATTAGTTATTACTTCCGCGGCGCCTTCCGCTTACCGGCAATGGTGCGCTTCGGCCCTTTGCGAGTGCGCGCGTTGGTACGCGTGCGTTGGCCGCGTACCGGCAGGCCGCGCCGGTGGCGCAGACCGCGATAACAGCCGATCTCCATCAGGCGTTTGATATTGCCGGAGATCAGGCGGCGCAGATCACCCTCGACGGTATACTGACGCTCGATCACCTCGCGCAGGCGGGCAATCTCTTCTTCGGTGAGATCGCGCACGCGCGTTGCCGCGCTGACGCCGCTGCGTTCGAGGATTTCCATGCTCGTGTGCAGCCCGATCCCGTAAATATAGGTGAGGGCGATTTCCACACGTTTATCTCGGGGTAGATCAACCCCCGCGACTCTTGCCATGCCTTATCTCCTTGTCGTCGGGCCAGATTACCCCTGCACCTGCTTGTGCGTCGGGGACGCCTGGCAAATGACGCGCACCTTGCCTTCGCGCCGGATAATTTTACACTTATCGCACATCTTCTTGACCGATGCTCGTACTTTCATGACTGATCCTTACTCCCGGCCGCCGATCCCCGGCGACCTTATTTGTACCGATAGACGATCCGTCCGCGCGACAGGTCATACGGCGATAACTCCATTTTGACCCGATCGCCCGGCAAGATCCGAATGAAATTCAGGCGAATTTTACCGGACACAGTGGCCAGCACCAGGTGCGCCTTCCCGTCCGGTCCCGTCAGGGAGTCCACTCTCACGCGGAAAGTGGCGTTCGGCAGTGCTTCGGTGACCACCCCTTCGACTTCGATGGTCGATTCTTTAGCCAACGTTCGCTCCTCGCTCACCGCAGCGCGGTGAGAATCTCCGGGCCATCCTCGCGAATCAAGACCGTATGCTCGTAATGGACCGACAGGCTCCCATCACGGGTGACGAAGGTCCAGCCATCTTCGAGCAACCGCACCTCCGCCTTCCCGGCGTTGATCATCGGCTCGATCGCCAGCGTCATGCCCGAGTGCAGAACCAGGTCGCCGCCGGGTGCCGGATAATTAGGCACCTGCGGCTCCTCGTGCAACTGGCGCCCGACGCCGTGCCCGCACAGATCACGCACGACAGAAAAGCCTTGCGCGGTCGTAAAGTTAAGAACCGCGGCGCCGATGTCGCGAACGCGATTTCCCGCCCGCGCGGCTTCGATGCCGACTGCCAATGCACCTTGCCCGGCCTGCATCAACCGCATAGCCGGCGCACTCACCTCGCCCACCGGAAAGGTGTAGGCCGCGTCGGCATACCACCCTTCGACGATGGCGCCCAGATCGACGCTCACGAGGTCGCCGGTTTTCACGGTGCGCGATCCCGGAATGCCATGCACCACCTCTTCGTTGATGGAGATGCATGCCGTCGCCGGGTATCCTCGATAATTCAAAAACGCCGGTGTCGCCCCAAATCCGCGGATCGTCGTCTCCGCCGCCGCATTCAATTCACCGGTGGTCAATCCGGGCTGCAGCACTTCGCCGATCTTACGCAGCGCCAGGGCAACGATTCGCCCCGCGTGCCGCATTTTCTCAATCTCCGCTTCCGTCTTGATCGGCACTACCGGCCTCGCCGCTCTTCGGCGCATCAAGTTATTCTCCCACCTTGCAGATCGCCTGCCGGATTTCCGCCGCTACGTCCGGGACGCCGATGGTTCCGTCGATGGTGATCAGCTTGCCGCGCGCCTGATAATACGCGATCAACGGCGCAGTTTGCGCTTTGTATACCTCGAGCCGGTTGTTGATCGCCTCGGGCTGATCGTCTTTGCGCTGGATCAGCGTCGCCCCGCAGGCGTCACAAATGCCGGCGACTGTCGACGGCATGGTATCCACGTGATACACCGCGCTGCAGTTCGGGCAGATGCGCCGTCCGGTCAGACGCCGGATCAGCTCCTCATCAGGCACCACCAGGTCAACCACCGCATCCAGTGTGTGCCCGAGGCGCTGCAGCATCTCGTCCAGCGCTTCGGCCTGCGCCACGGTGCGCGGAAAGCCGTCCAGAATATACCCGGCCGCCTCACCCAGCAGCTTCAGCCGCCCTTCCATCATGCGGATGATGAGCTCATCGGGCACCAGTTCGCCACGATCCATGTAACCCTTGGCCTGTTGGCCGAGCGCCGTGTCCTCGCGCACCTCCGCCCGCAGAATGTCGCCGGTCGAGATATGCGTCAGTCCCCATTCATCACGCAGATAGGCAGCCTGCGTGCCTTTGCCCGCCCCCGGCGCTCCCAGCAGAATGATATGCGATCCACATAACTCCGACGACATGTTTCCCACTTTCCGTGGAAGACAGGAAAGATGGAAGAATGGATGGGTGATCGAGTGAAAGGTTCCGCCCACCCATCCTGTCTTCCAATCTTCCAGTCTTCCGTTTATTTAATGAAGCCTTCGTACCGGCGCATCACCAGGTGCGCCTCGATTTGCTTCATGGTTTCCAATGCCACGCCAACCACGATGAGCAGCGACGTGCCGCCCCACAGGAATTGTGATCCTGCACTGCCGATCCGCAACACTACGGGAATGATATACGGCAACAGCGCGACGACTCCCAGGAACAGCGCGCCCGCAAAGGTCAGGCGGGTCAACACGTGGTCGATATACTTTTCCGTCTGCTTGCCGGGCCGCAGTCCGGGTACGAAGCTGCCATGCTTCTTCAGGTTGTCCGCGATATCCTGCACGTTATACACGACCGCCGTGTAGAAGTAGGTGAAAAACACCACCAGCAGGAAGTAAATGATGCCGCCCAGCCAATGCCCGGGCGAGAACATATACAGCCAAGTGATCAACGGCGATGTTTGCGTATACCCGCTGTTCGAGCTCAACAGCATTGCCGCCACCGTGCCCGGCAACATGGCCACCGAGATGGCGAAGATGATCGGGATGACGCCCGCGGTGGCGATCTTCATTGGCAGGTAGGTATTGGCGGAGCTGAATACCCGATTGCCCACCACGCGTTTCGCGTGCTGAATCGGAATCTGCCGCGTCGCCTGGTGCACCCAGGTGATGAACACTACGATAGCCAGGAAGATCACCACAATAAAGCTGATGCTCACCAGGCGCGTCATCAGGTCATCGGTGCGCCCCAGCACCAGTTTGATCATCTCCTGAAAGGTCGCCGGCATGCGAATCAAAATACCCGCGAAGATGATCAGCGAGACGCCGTTGCCGATGCCCCGGTCAGTCAGCTGCTCACCCATCCACATCAGGAATGAGGTGCCGGCCGTCATAATCAGCACAATCGGGATGATGCCGAGATAGCCGATACTGGTATTGATAGCGCCTACCCGTTCCAGGTAGATGCCCAGACCGGCGGCCTGGAACAGCGCCAGCACGACGGTGCCCCAGCGCGTATAAGCCGAAATGACCTTGCGTCCGGTCTCGCCTTCTTTTTGCAGACGCTGGACCGCCGGCACGGCAATACCGAGCAACTGCATAATAATCGATGCATTAATATATGGCACAATGCCCAGCGCCAGAATGGACAGGCGCTTGAACGCACCGCCGGACATGATGTCGATCAAGCCCAGCACGCCGGAGCTGAACAGGCTTTCAATCGCCTTGGTGTTCACGAACGGCGCCGGGATGTGCAGGCCGGCGACGAACAGGGCCAGCATGCCGGCAATAAACAGCAACCGTCGCCGCAGGTCCGGCACCTGCAACGCGTATCCCAACCGGACTATCGAATCGCGCCAACTGATATCATGAGATGGCACTAGAGTACCTCCGTGCTCCCCCCCGCCGCGGTGATTTTTGCTACCGCGCTGGAGCTGAAATGATTAGCGCGGATGGTGAGCGGTTTGGACAACTCGCCGTTGCCCAGCACGCGCAGGCCATCCCGCAGCTCGCGAACGATTCGAGCCTGCAGCAATAATTCGGGGGTTACCACCGTATTCGGCTCGAACACGTCCAACTGTCCGACGTTCACGATGGCATATTCCTTGCGGAAGATACCAATATTCATGGCGGTCTTGCTGATCCCCTTCAGCTTGCGCAAACGGCGCTGCAGCGGGGTCTGACCGCCTTCAAAGCCGGGGCGCACGGACCCGCGCGCCTTCTGGCCCTTATGTCCGCGACAACTGGTCTTGCCATGGCCGGACCCGGTGCCGCGGCCTACTCGCTTCGCGGAAGTTTTCGCCCCTGCCGGGGCGCCCAATTGATCAACTCGTACCATCGTTCGTCCTCAATATCCCGCGGCAGCCAGGGCCGACGGAGTCTGCATCCACAAGCAGCACGGCTGCCGGGATCATGCTGCCGGATGATTCGCAAAGCGCCTGCCGTCGCGTCCCATTCGGATGCGCGGGCGCTTCAGGAACAATCCGGATCACTCTTCGACTTCGGGCGCTTCCCGCACCTCGATCAGGTGGCGGATTTTGAAGGCCGCGCCGCGCGTGGACGGATTGTCGGGCTGGATGACGGTCTGGTGCAGTTTGCGTAAACCCAGGCCGCGCACCGTCAGGCACTGATCCTTCGGACATCCGATTAAACTACGCTTTAAGGTAATCGCCAGCTTGCCGCTCATGCCGCACCTCCATCTCGCGCCGTCCGGCCGTACAACTCTTCGACGGAACGCCCGCGAGCGGCTGCCACTTCTTCCGGCGTGCGGAGCGACTTCAGGCATTTCACCGTCGCCCAGGCGATATTGACGGCATTGGCCGAGCCCAGCGACTTGGTGAGGATATCGCGTATCCCCGCCGCTTCGACGATGGCCCGCACCGCGCCGCCGGCGATGACACCGGTGCCCGGCGCCGCTGGACGCATCAACACCTTCGCCGCGCCGGAATCCTCCTGCACTGCGTGCGGGATCGTATGGTCGGCCATCGCAATGTGCATGATGGCCTTCTTCGCGGCCTCGGCGCCTTTGCGAATGGCCTCCGGCACCTCGCTGGCTTTGCCCAGGCCGACGCCAACGTGGCCGGCGGTATCGCCTACCACGACCAACGCGCTCCAGCGCAGCGTGCGGCCGCCCTTGTGCACCTTTTGCACGCGATTGAGCGAGACCACCTTTTCTTCAAGCTGCAGCGCAGAAATATCGATTTTCGCCATGCCCTGTTCTCCGTCTCCCGAGCTCGTCAGAACTCCAAGCCACCTTCACGCGCGCCGTCTGCCAGCGATTTCACTCGACCGTGATACGGGTAACCGCCCCGGTCGAACACCACCCGGGTGATGCCGTGCTCACGGGCGCGTTCCGCTATGACCTGCCCCACTCTTTTCGCGCCGCCGACGTTGCCGCCATGCGCTTCCGTGGTCTGTTGGGCGCGGAAATCCGGCTCGTTGCTCGACGCTGCGGCCAGCGTCCGACCGGAAACATCATCGATCGCCTGGACGTAAATATGTTTCAAACTGCGGTGGACAGCCAGGCGCGGGCGCTCAGGCGTCCCCTGCACTTTCGCCCGCACCCGCCGGTGCCGGCGGGCCAGCGCATCTACTTTGTTCAGCTTCATATCCTTCACCTCATGCCGCCGGTCGTGGTCGGCAGCTCACGGACTGGACCCCGATGGATCGGGGCGGGTTGCCCGCGTTCTCGTTACTTCTTACCCTTGCCCGCTTTCGCGGCTTTGCCAGCCTTGCGGCGCACCACTTCGCCCTGATAGCGCAGCCCTTTAGCTTTATACGGCTCCGGCTTTTTCAGCTCGCGGATTTTCGCTGCCACCTGGCCGACAACCTCTTTGTTGATGCCGGTGACAACCAGGCGCGCGGTGCAGTGCTGGTTATCCACATTAGGCGATACGGTTTCCACCGCGATGCCAACTCCTTGTGGCGGGATCACGAAAACATCGTGCGAAAAGCCCAGGTTGAGCACCAGGCGTTCGCCCTGCAACTGCGCGCGATAGCCGATGCCGTGCAGCTCCATACGGCGCTCGAATCCGTCCGTCACCCCTTTGACCATGTTGGCGACCAGCGAACGCGTCAGGCCATGCAGCGCCTTGTGCGGCTTGAGGTCGGTCGGGCGCTCCACATAGAGCGTCCGGTCCTCTTCCCGCACGGTGATCGGCGGCGGCACCGGACGCTTCAGCGCGCCTTTCGGCCCCGTGACGCTGATCACGCCATCTTGCTGTATCACTTCGACCCCGCTCGGCAGCGGGATCGGCATCCGTCCAATCCGAGACATCGTTCGTTCCCCTTCAATCGCCGGTCGCGCCGGCATCAGCTCAGGCCACGCAAGGCGCCGCCCGCGTCATGCCGTTCGCGACAGTGCGTTTACCACCAGGTATAGAGCCACAGAACACGCTGCTCACATCACGCGACAGCGAAGTCCGGTGCTACCAGACGGTACAGAGCAGCTCGCCGCCCACCTTGTCCGTGCGCGCCTGGCGATCGGTGATCACCCCGCGCGCAGTAGTGAGAAAGGCGACACCCATGCCGCCCTGCACCCGCGGAATCTCGCGCCACCCGACGTACATCCGGCGACCCGGCTTGCTGGCACGGCGGATACCGCGGAACACCGGCTGGCGTCGCGGGCCGTACTTCAGCGTTATCTTAATGGTGGCCGTCGGTTTTTCAGTGTCCGTCAGCTCCACCTTCTGGATAAAGCCTTCATCGCGCAGCAAGCGCGCCAGGTCCATCTTCAGGCGTGATGCCGGTACATCGACCGTGTCATGACCGGCAGCGGCGGCATTGCGCACGCGCGTCAACATATCTGCAATGGGATCAGTAACCGGCATCGTCCCCTCCTACCAGCTCGATTTCGTCACGCCCGGCAACAGGCCGCGCAGGGCGAAGGTGCGCAGGCAAATCCGGCACATGCCGAACTTGCGGAAATAGGCGCGAGGACGCCCACAGATATGGCACCGATTATAGGCGCGCACTGCGAACTTCGGTTTCTTCTTCCAGGTTTCCAGCTTGCCTTTTTTGGCCACGGTCCACGTCTCCCTTGTTTCACAAACTTTAGCTCTTGCGCAGGGGCAGGCCCAGCCGCGAAAGCATCTCCCGCGCCTCTTCATCGGTGCGGGCGGATGTCACAATGGTGATGTCCATGCCACGCACGCGATCGATGTTATCGATGTTGATCTCCGGGAAGATCGTCTGGTCGCGCAGACCCAGCGTGTAGTTGCCACGCCCGTCGAACGATTTCGCCGGCAGACCCTGGAAGTCGCGGATGCGCGGCAGCGCCACCGAGAACAACCGGTCGAGAAATTCCCACATGCGCGCCCCTCGCAGGGTTACCTTGGCTCCGATGGGATTGCCGGTGCGCAGCTTGAACGCCGCGATCGATTTCTTCGCGCGCGTCACCAGCGGCTTTTGCCCGGTAATCATTGCCATCTCGCGCACCGCGTTGTCGAGGGTTTTGATGTCCTGCAGCGCCTCGCCTACACCCATGTTGACGATGACCTTCCGGACACGCGGCACCTGCATGGCGTTGGCATATTTGAATTGTTCCTGCAGCGCACGCACCACCTCGGCACGATACTGATCGAGCAGACGCGGGGGCAGGCCCTTCTCTTCAACGCCGCCAAACTGGACGGCGCCGGGTGCAGCCTCTTTTCCCCGACCCTGTGGTCCGGGCTTCGCGCCGCCTTTGCCTTTGGCGGGGGCACCGGACTTTTTCGTATCCTGTTTTGCCACGACTTGCTCCTTCACCCCATGTTACCATCCCGGTTGCGCCTTGAGTTTCAGACCTTCCGGCGGTAACACTTCATCTACTGTTACCATCCCGGTTGCGCCTGAAATCTCAGGCCTTCCGGCGGTAACACTTCATCTGCCGCCACCCCTCCCGGTTACGCCCGGGTGGTAGTGTCGCATCCACGATTACAGGTTGATCTCCGTCGGACGGGCGATAACCTGGCCGCACTGTTTACACACGCGCTCGCGGATCATCACCGTCCGTTTGCCGTTCAGCGTGTCGCGCGTGGCTTCGTGCATCCGGATGCCCACGCGTGTCGGCTTGTCGCACTCCGAGCATACCAGCATGACACGGGAAACCGGCAGCGCCGCTTCCATCTTGATGCGCCCGCCGGATTGCACCTCCGCCGCGCCGCCGGTGCCTTTCGGCTTCTGGTGCTTGGTGACCATATTCAGGCCTTCCACCACCACTTTGCCTTCCTTCGGCAGCACGCGCAAGACGCGACCGCGCACACTGTTCTTATCTTTTGCCCGCGCGACATCTCTGCCGGAGCGCAGCAATACCGTATCGCCTTTGACAATCTTCATTGCATCCACCATTCACGACCGGCTGCTGCCGGCACCGCGCTCGTTGTCGTTTACATCCCACCAACACACGACGACCCGCGCGGACTGACGTTCGCGCGTGTCGCACGAACGGTAATTGTACGTTTTTTACTCACCAGTGTCAAGGCCCGAAGCTCGCGTTGCCCTCCAATACGAGCGTCACAATACCTCCGGCGCCAGACTCACAATTTTCATGAAATCACGGTCGCGCAGCTCGCGGGCCACCGGCCCGAAGATGCGCGTCCCGCGCGGATTCTTCTGATCGTTGATCAACACCGCCGCGTTATCGTCGAAGCGGATATATGACCCGTCCGGACGGCGCAACGCCTGCCTGGTGCGGACCACCACGGCCTTCGCCACCTCACCCTTTTTGATGGCGGCGCCCGGCGTCACCTGCTTTACAGCGACGACGATGACGTCCCCGATCTGCGCCGCGGAACCGGTCGATCCCTTGAGTACGCGGATGCATTCCACCACGCGCGCCCCGGAGTTGTCTGCTACATTCAAACGTGTTCGTAAGAAAATCATCTCACTATCCTCACCGGCAGGGGGCCGGCCTGACCGGTCTCACTCCGCCGTCTCTTTCGCGGGTGTCTCGCGCCCGGGGCGCGTATCAGCGCTCTTCCTCGCTGCGCCGTCTGGCGTCGGCGACAATATCATCGACGACGTGCGGCGGTACTTCTTCATAGTGCGAGAAGCTCATGGTGAAGCTCCCGCGTCCCTGGGTCAGCGCGCGCAGCTCGTTCGAATACTGGAACATCTCCGCCTGCGGCACCTGCCCGCGCACTACCGATACCCCGTTGCTGAGCGAATCGGACCCCTGTACGCGGCCCCGCTTACTCGAGAGCCCGCCGATGATATCGCCGATATACTCGTCAGGCACGGTGATCTCCACATCGACATACGGCTCCAGCAGCATCGGCTGCGCCTTCGGCATCGCATCCAGAAAACCCAGCCGTCCCGCAGACTGGAAGGCGATGTCCTTCGAGTCCACCGGGTGATACTGCCCGTCATACAGGGTGCAGCGGATGTCCACCACCGGATATCCGGCCAGCGGACCCCGTTTGATCGCCTCGCGCACACCCTTCTCCACCGACGGGATGAATTGCCGCGGCACCACGCCGCCCACCACCGCGTCTACGAACTCGAAGCCCGAACCGCGCTCCAGCGGCTCGAATTTCATCTTGACATCGCCGAACTGACCGGCGCCGCCGGTTTGCTTCTTATGCCGCCCGTGGCCCTCCGCCGCCAGGCGGATGGTTTCGCGATAAGCGACCGTCGGGTTACCGAGCACGGTGTCGACGTTGAATTTGCGTTTCAACCGGTCGCGAGTCACCTCGAGTTGCAGCTCGCCCATGCCGGCGATAATCGATTCGTGCGTCTCCGGGTCCATCTCGAAGTGCAGCGTCGGATCCTCTTCCGTGAAGCGTCGCATGCTCTCCGCCAGCTTCCCTTCCTCGCCTTTGTTGGCGGGGGCGATGGAGAAGTTCAACATCGGCTCGGGATAGGACGGCGGCGCAATCACCAGGCGATCGCCGGCGCTAGCCAGCGTATCCGCCGTGGTGGTATCATGCAATTTCGCGACCTGCACAATGTCGCCGGCCGGCGCGGACTCGACGGGGTCCTGCTGCTTGCCGATCATCACGAACAGGTTGCCGATACGCTCTTTCACTTCCTTCACGGTGTTGTAGGCCTCGCTGCCGGAATGCAGCGTGCCTGAATAGACGCGCAAAAAAGTGATGCGGCCCGCGAACGGGTCGGCCATCGTTTTAAAGGCGTAGGCGGCTTGCGGCCCACCAGGATTGACGGTCAGCTCGATCTCCGCCTCGCCCTTCATGGCATGCACCGGCGGCAACTGGGTCGGCGATGGCGCGCTGGCCACCAGCAGATCGAGCAACGGCACGGTACCGTAATTCTTAACCGCGGCGCCCACCACCACCGGGAAGACGCGGCCCGTGGCAATGGCTTCCTGCAGTCCGCTGACGATCTCGTCGTCGGAAAGCTCGCCTTCCTCTAAATATTTCAGCGTCAGGTCGTCGTTCGCTTCGGCGGCCGCTTCGATCACCGCATCGCGCAACTCGGCGGCACGCGCCTGCAGGTCGCCGGGGATCTCCGTTTCCTTCGGCGGCGTGTTGTCTTCGCTCTCGAGATACGCTTTCATGCGCACCAGGTCCACCAGGCCTTTAAAGGCTGCCTGTTCGCCGATAGGCAACTGCAGCGCCACCACATGCGGACCGAATCGCCGTTTCAGCGTGGCCATCGTCTCGGTGAAGTCGGCATGCTCCTTATCCATCTTATTGATAAGGAGGAGCCGCGGCAGCGCGCGGTTTTCGGCCAGGCGCCAATAGCGCTCGGTCTGCACCTCCACGCCGTTCACCGCGTCCACCACCACCAGCGCCGTGTCGGCTACATGCAGCGCGCCGACCACTTCGCTAACGAAGTCCGCGTAGCCCGGGGTGTCCAGCACGTTGATCTTCACGCCGTTGTACTGTACGGGCAGCAGCGAGGTGTTGATGGAGATCTGCCGTTGCACCTCATCCACGTCCGTGTCGGACAGCGTGGTGCCGGTCTCCACCTTGCCCATGCGGCCTACGACGCCCGTCTGGTACATCAGCGCTTCCGCCAGGGTGGTCTTCCCCGAGGTTCCATGCCCGACGAGCACGATATTGCGGATATTCTCTGTCTGATACACTTTCATCGCTTATCTCCTGCCAGGCAATCATCCTTTCGCCCGGTAATGGCGAGGGCTGCTCGAAAAGATCTGATCTCCTACCGAGCGATCATCCTTCAGCCCGGCGACAACGAGCGCCGCAGAACATACGGCCACGAACCGAGCGCCTGCTACTTGGCCTTTTCCAGCAGATCCGTCACCCGCCAGCATTTGTCCTTGCTCAACGGACGCGTCTCCATGATCCGCACCTTATCGCCGACGTGATACGTGTTTTGCTCGTCATGCGCCTTGAACTTGTTTGAGCGCCGGATAATGCGCTTATACAGCGGATGCTCGACCAGGTCGGAAACCTTCACCACCACGGTCTTGTCCATCTTATCGCTGGTCACAACGCCTTCGCGCACTTTGCGTCGATTCCGTGTCTCGGACGTCTGTTCCATTTGTGTGTCTCCTCTGCCCGTCAGCGGGCGTTTTTCCGGCTCACGAACTCACGGCGCTCGGTCACCCGAAAGGCCTTGTATTCGTCCATGGAACCGAGGCCGGTCTCTTCTAGCAGCTCGTGCTGCCGAATGAGCGTCTTCAATCGGGCCACACGCTTGCGCGCGTTGTGCAGCGCCGCCGGATTCGTCAGGCGCTTCAAGCCTTTGTCGAACTGGTGATCCAGCAGCTCACGCTCGGCCGTGACCAGTTCGGTTTGCAAATCGTTTTTCGTCAGCTCGTGCAAGCGACGGCGTTCATCCATCTTCACAGGTCCTGCCCCCCTTCCACTTCTTCGCGGGTGACGAATTTCGATTTCATGGGCAGCTTATATGCGGCCAGGCGCATCGCTTCGCGCGCGGTCTGCTCCGGAATCCCGCCCATCTCAAAGAGGATGCGGCCCGGCTTGATCACCGCCACCCAGTATTCCGGTGCGCCTTTGCCGGAGCCCATGCGGGTCTCGGCGGGCTTCGCGGTGATGCTCTTATCCGGGAAGATGCGAATCCACACCTTGCCCTGGCGTTTGATATAACGGGTCATGGCCACGCGGGCGGCCTCGATCTGCCGGTTCGTCATCCAGCACGGTTCGAGTGCCTGCAGGCCGAATTCGCCCATGGCAATGGTCGTCCCGCGGGTCGCTTTTCCGGCCATGCGGCCCCGGTGCATCTTCCGGTATTTCGTTCTGGCGGGCAATAACATATTCGTTCCTCCTCATCCCTACCGGCAGCGCCGGAACCGAAACGCGACACGCATTTCGCGGATGACCACCCTGGCCACAAGTGACCATATCGATCACAGGCGGAATGGACTCCGGTGCTGTTCGCTCCCCCGGATTCCCATTCACCACTTACTATCCCTACCGCCCCTAATCTTCCGGGTTGATGTCACCCTCTTCTTCAACGAGCACGATTTTATCAAGATCAGGCGCTTCACTGCCGGCCTCAGGTGACGGCGTTTCCGCTTCCGAAGTGGCGACCGGCGTTTCGTCCAGCGTCTCGACCGGCTCCGTCAGCGGGGCAGTGCCTTCGGCAGCCAATCCGGCCACTTCTTCCGGGCTGTCCACGGATTCAGCAGCGGCGGCGATGGCGGTCGCTTCGTCTTTCGGCACGCGACGCCAGCCCTTCTTCTTCTCGGGCGCGACGGCCTGTTCGGCGCCGACGGGCGCGGCGGCAGCGGCAGGCTGCGCAACGCGAGCAGCGGTCGTGCGAGCCGCGGGCGGCAGCTTGGCTTCGCCGGGCAGAATTTCACCGCGGTAAATCCACACCTTCACGCCGATGTTGCCATACTGGGTGCGTGCCTCTGAGAAACCGTAATCGATGTCCGCGCGCAGGGTGTGCAGCGGGATCTTGCCATCCTTATCGGAATAGCTGCGGGCGATTTCAGCGCCGCCCAGGCGGCCGCCGACGATCACCTTGATCCCTTGGCCGCCGCGCTGCATGGTGCGGGCGATGCCCAGGCGGATGGCGCGCTTAAAGGAAACGCGGCGCTCGATCTGGCTGCCGATCGACTCGGCCACTAACTGCGCGTCGAGCTCCGGCTGCTTGATCTCCATCACATTGAGCTGCACCTTGCGCGGGGTGACCCGCTCCAGCTCGGCGCGCAGGTCATCGATGCCGCGGCCTCCGCGACCGATGATCAGGCCGGGCCGCGCGGTATGCATCGTCACCTTCACCAGATTCGCCATGCGTTCGATCTCGATCTGCGAGACGCCGGCGTCCAGACCGCGGCCACCGCGACCGCCGCGACCACCACCGCCACCCCGGCCACCGCCGCCGCCGCGCCCACCCTGGCGCTGCGCGTTCGCACCCGCCGAAAACAGGGTCGGCAGGCGGCCGCGCAGATACTTGCGGATCAGGTTGTCCTCGATCGCGAGATCCTTGTATTCCTTGTCGGCGTACCAGCGACTCTGCCAGTCGCGGATGACGCCCAGGCGGAATCCGTATGGATGTACTTTCTGCCCCATAATAGTCTCCTAAAGTTACGCTGTCCGCGCCGCGCGCTGCCGCGGTCGCTGCCCCACGTGAATGGTGATGTGGCTGGACCGGCGTTTGATGACACGCGCGCGCCCCTGGGTCGTCGGGTGCATGCGCTTGAAGCTTAATCCGGCGTCCACAAAACAAGTCTTGATGAACAACTGGTCGGTCTCCCGATCAAATCCCAGATTCGCCTCAGCGTTGGCAACCGCGGACAGCAGCACTTTGCGGACCGGCTCGACGGACGGGGTCGGCGTGAAGTTTAAAACCGCCAACGCCTCCTCGTAATCCTTGCCGCGAATCAGGTTGATGATGCGGCGGAGCTTCAGCGGCGAGATGCGGATGTTCCGCGCCACCGCCACCGCGATGCCTTCCGCCCGGCGCTGCTCGATGCGCGCCTTCTTCCGGCTGCCTCGTTCTTGTGCATTTTTTCCCATGGCCGTGCTCTATCTCCCCCCCTTGCGGGTGGACATGGCGCGGAACCGCCCGCGCCCTCGATCTGCGGTCGCTTAACGCACGCGGGACGATTTCTCGCCGCCGGCATGCCCGCGGAAGGTGCGGGTCGGAGCGAATTCGCCCAGCTTGTGTCCGACCATATTTTCCGTGACGAACACCGGCACATGCTTGCGACCATCATGCACGGCGAGCGTGTGCCCGATGAAGTCCGGCAGGATCGTCGAGCGGCGCGACCAGGTCTTAATGATGCGCTTCTCGCCCCGGCGATTCATCTCCTCCACCTTATTCGTCAGGTGTTCGTCGGCAAACGGTCCCTTTTTCAGTGATCTTCCCATGTTCTCCTCCAGCCATTAACGGCTCCGGCGCTTCACGATAAATCGATCAGTCTTCTTGTTGTGGCGGGTGCGTTTCCCCAGGGCCGGCTTGCCCCACGGCGTGGCCGGACCCTTTTTGCGCCCGACCGGGCTGTGGCCTTCGCCGCCGCCGTGCGGGTGATCGTTCGGGTTCATTGCGACGCCCAGTACGTGACCACGGTGGCCCAGATGGCGCATGCGTCCGGCTTTGCCGATGACGATGTTTTCGTGGTCAATGTTCCCCACCTGGCCGATGGTGGCGCGGCAGGCGGCTAACACTCGCCGCATCTCACCGGAGGGCAGGTTCAGCGTGGCGAACTTGCCTTCCTTCGCCATCACCTGCGCGGAGGTGCCGGCGCTGCGGCACATCTGCGCGCCTTTGCCCTCGTGCAGCTCGACGGCATGCACGGTCGAACCCAGCGGGATGGCGGAGAGCGGTAGCGCGTTGCCCGGTTTGATGTCTGCGTTCGGACCGGATTCGACCACATCACCGACCTTCAACCCCAGCGGCGCCAGGATGTAGCGCTTCTCTCCGTCGGTGTATTCCAGCAGTGCAATGCGGGCCGAACGGTTCGGATCGTATTCCAATGCGATCACTTTCGCCGGCATATCATCTTTCAGGCGTTTGAAATCGATGATGCGATAGGCACGCTTGGCCCCGCCGCCGCGGAAACGGACAGCGATCTTCCCCGAATTGTCGCGACCGCCCGACTTCGTCAACGGCCGCGTCAGCGACTTCTCCGGCTCTTTCTTCGTCAGGTCGCTGAAATCGGCGCCGGTCATGAATCGCCGTGCCGGCGATGTCGGGCGATATTTCTTCAGTGCCATGGTGTTTCTCCAATCCACACTTCTCGGCGGTGGTGCGCCATAATGTCATCTCCGTGGCATGCCGGATGCCTGGATCATAAGGTAAGCCTGGAAATGGCCCCCATTCCCGCCGTCATCCGCGGCCTGGATCAGACGCCCTCCAGCAACGGGATGCTCGGTGAATCCTGCGTGAGCGTGACGACGGCTTTCTTCCAATCCGGCGACTTGCCCATCCGCGTAGCAGCGCGGGTGCGTCGGCCAAGCTGGCGGCGCTCCTTGCCACGCACGTGCACGGTGTGCACCCGGGCGACCTTCACCTTCTCCTTGGTAAAAATGGCCTCAAACGCCTGCGCGATTTCGATCTTGTTTGCATCTATCGCGACTTTGAAGGTATATTTACGGACCGTTTGATCGGTCAGCGCGCTGAGGGCGGAATTCGATGCCGTGCTCCCAAGCACCGCCCGCGCCGCCTGACGGGTATACCGGCGGATCTTCTGGTTCGCCACGCTCTTTTCCGTCAGGATGGGACTGATAATAATTTGATGGAGCGGCTTGCTCATTCGGCACCTCCCTGCTCCGCCGGCGCTGCTGCCGCCGGTTGCTGTTTCGCCAGCCAGCGCGCGCTGCCCAGCGGCTGTTGTTTCAACTCCTGCAACCGCGCGAGGCTCGCTTGCTCGAACAACAGGCAGCTGGCGGTGAGCACCTGATAGGTGCCCAGCATCTCCGCGCTGACGATGTCCACGTTGGGCAGGTTGCGGAACGCCCGTACGATCGCGTCTTGCGACTCCTTCACCACCAGCAGCACGCGCTTGAGCCCGTCGATTTTCAGGGCGCGGAGCAGCGCGACCGCGTGACGAGTCTTCAGTTCGGGAAAGGCAAAGGTGTCCACCACGAGGATGCTGCGTTCTTCGCTCGCCCGCACCGCCAGTGCTGACAGCAGCGCCGCCCGGCGCATCTTCTTCGGCAGCGACTGTGAATAGTCGCGCGGATGCGGGCCGAACACGACGCCACCGCCCTTCCAGTGCGGCGCGGAGCGCATACCCTGGCGGGCGCGTCCCGTGCCCTTCTGGCGATAGACTTTCTTGGTGGTATGACTCACTTCGCCGCGGGTTTTCGTGTCCGCCGTCCCCTGACGGCGATTGGCCAGCGTGGCCACCACGGACTGGTGAATCAGTGCTTTGTTAAATGGCGCATCAAACACGCCGGGCGCCAATTCGAACTCGCCCGACGGCTCGCCGGCAAGGTTGTAGACCGGAACGGTGCTCATGATCGACCCTCCAAAGCCGTGAAGGTAACGAAGCGGCCTTTGCCGCGCTCGATCGCAGCTCGCTCGGGCAGGGTGACGACCAGCAGGCCGCCCACCGGACCGGGGACGGCGCCCTTGAGCACCAGCAGGTTGCGCTCGGCGTCGGCACGCACGACTTCAATATTCTTCACGGTAACTTGTTCCGCGCCCATGTGACCCGGGCGCCGGGAACCGCGGAAGACGCGGGCGGCATCGGTGGCGCCGCCGGACGCCGGTTTGCGATGGAACATCGAACCGTGGCTGGCTTTGCCGCCTTTGAAGCCATACCGCTTCATCACGCCGGCGAAGCCGCGGCCTTTGGAGATGCCGGAGACGTCCACTTTCTCGCCGGGCGCAAAGACATCCGCACGGATTTCCACACCCTCGGCGTAGTCGTCCAGCTTTTCGACGCGGAATTCCTTGAGGTAACGCAACGGCGGCACGTTGTGCTTGAGGAAGTGCCCGTATACCGCGAGCGTCAATCGATGGGGACCGCGAGGCTCCTTCTCGACTTTGCTGCGGTCTTTCATTTTGCCGCTCTCATCTTTATTCGTGCGGCGGCGCTCATGCAAGCTATGTAGCTCTTTCGCGCGACGCACATCTTTTTCATCGTATGGCAGATAGCCCAATTGGACTGCTTGATAGCCATCCTGCGCCGCGGTGCGCTGTTGCACCACGAAGCAGGGGCCGACCTCAAGCACGGTCACCGGCACGGCGCGGCCATCCTCAGCAAAAAGCTGAGTCATACCGACCTTCCGGCCCATGATCATCTTTCGAACAGTCATGGTTCGAATCCTTTCCCGTACCCAGCGGAGCCTTGAGCGGGCTCATGGGGAGACTACAGGCCGTCCGCACAGTACGCGGGACGGCAATCGCGCGGGGTCCGCTTTCGCGGCCTACACGATTTCAATGTGCACACCACCCGGCAGCTCGATGCGCATCAGCGCATCGATGGTCCGCTGGTTCGGCTCCAGAATGTCGATCAATCGCTTGTGCGTGCGCATCTCGAAATGCTCCATCGACTCTTTGTCGACGTGCGGCGAGCGGATCACGCAAAACTTATTGATCTCTGTCGGCAGTGGAACCGGACCCGCGACGCGGGCGCCCGTTCGCCGAGCCGTGTCGACGATTCGCAATGCGGATTGATCCAGCATGCGATGGTCGAACGACTTCAGGCGAATCCGGATTTTGTCACTCGACGCTTTCCGAGCTTCTTTGCGCATGGGTGGTGCCTCCAGGAACAGGCGCGCCCCGTCGCACGGGACGTACCTCGGGAATTTTTGTCAAGGTACCGATGTCAGGAACCCCTGACGCACAGCCGAGAATATTACTGTTTTTGCGGCGCTTCGTCAACACCTTTTGGGGTATTGCGGAAAATAATTAGCAGCTTTGTCGCCCTTTTCGGGTGCTTCCCCCGATTTTCACCGCTTCAATACCTATTCGAGTCACCGCTGCATCACTGCTTCACTTCATTGTTGCAGTGCTACATCGTTTCAACGCTTCATCAGCCCCGCCCCAACACCTCGTCCGCGATCGATTTCGGCACCTCCTGGTAGTTGAGCGGCTCCATGGCGTAGGTGGCGCGCCCCTGGCTCAACGAACGCAAGGTCGTGGCGTAGCCGAACAGCTCGGCCAGCGGCACGCGCGCGCGGATAGCCTGGGTGCCGCCGGTCTGCGCTTCCAGTCCTTCGATCTGCCCGCGGCGGGAACTCAGGTCGCCAATGATTTCGCCCATATTCTGCTCCGGGCAGAGCACTTCGACCTTCATGATCGGCTCCAGCAGGATGGGCTTTGCCCGGCGCATCGCCTCTTTGAAGGCGATCGAACCGGCGAATTTGAAGGACATCTCGTCCGAGTCCACCTCGTGGTATGACCCGTCGAACAGAGTGGCCTTCAGGTCGATGACCGGGAATCCACCGAGCACGCCGTTGTCCAGCGCTTCGCGAATGCCGTGCTCCACTGCCGGGATGTATTCTTTCGGCACCACACCGCCGACGATGTCATCCTCGAAGGAGAAGCCGGCGCCCGTCTCCTGCGGCTCGAGCGTGATCCAGACATGGCCGTATTTACCGCGACCGCCGGTCTGGCGGATGTAGCGCCCTTCCGCTTTGGCCGGCACGGTGATCGTCTCACGGTAGGCCACCTGCGGTCGGCCAATGTTCGCTTCCACGCGGAACTCGCGCTTCAGGCGATCGACGATGATCTCCAGGTGCAGCTCGCCCATGCCGGAGATGATGGTCTGCCCGGTCTCCGCGTCGGTATACTGCCGGAAAGTCGGATCCTCCGCCGCCAGCTTCACCAGGCCTTCCATCAGCTTCTCTTCATCCGGCTTCGTCTTCGGCTCGATGGCCACCGATATCACCGGCTCCGGGAAGTGGATGGACTCCAGCAGCAGCGGGTGCTTCTGATCGGTCAGCGAGTCTCCGGTGGAGGCGGTATTCAATCCCACCACAGCCACGATGTCGCCGGCACGTATTTCATCGACGTCTTCACGGTGATTCGCATGCATGCGCAGGATGCGCCCGAGCCGCTCGCGCTTATTCTTCGGCACATTCAGCACGGCCGTGCCCTTGGCCAGCGTGCCCGAGTAACAGCGGATGTAGGTCAACCGGCCTACATAGGGATCGGACATGAGCTTGAACGCCAGCGCGCAGAACGGCGCCTCGTCGCTTGGCTCGCGCCATTCCTCGGCGCCTGTATCCGGGTGCTCGCCGCGAATCGCGCCGACATCGAGCGGAGACGGCAGGTAATCGACCACCGCATCCATCAACGGCTGCACGCCCTTATTGCGGAAGGAAGCGCCGCAGAGCACGGGAACGAGGGTAAAGGCCAGCGTGCCTTGACGGATGCCTTCCTTGATCTCGGCCTCGGTGAGCGGCTCGCCCTCCAGATACTTGTGCGTCAGCGCGTCGTTCCCCTCGGCGGCGGCTTCGATCAACAACTCGCGGTAGTGCTCGGCCACCTCGCGATGCTCCTCCGGGATATCGGTCTCCAACATCTGCTGGCCGAGTTCATCCGGGTAGAGCAGCGCGCGCATGCGCACCAGGTCGATAATGCCGGCGAACTGCTGCTCCTCGCCGATGGGCAGTTGCACCGCCACCGGACGAATGCCCAGCCGTTCGCGCATCGCGTCCATCACCCGGAAGAAGCTGGCCCCGGTGCGGTCCATCTTGTTCACGAAGGCAATGCGCGGCACCTTGTAGCGGTTGGCCTGCCGCCATACCGTCTCCGACTGCGGCTGCACCCCGCCCACCGCGCAGAACAGCCCGATCACGCCGTCCAGCACGCGCATGGAGCGCTCGACTTCCATCGTAAAATCGACGTGGCCCGGCGTGTCGATGATGTTGATCAGGTGATCGTTCCAGTGACAGGAGGTCGCCGCTGAAGTGATGGTGATGCCGCGCTCCTGCTCCTGGGGCATCCAATCCATGGTGGCAGCGCCGTCGTGCACCTCCCCCATCCGGTGCAAGCGCCCGGTATAGAAGAGCATGCGCTCGGTTGTCGTCGTCTTTCCCGCGTCGATATGTGCCGCGATGCCGATATTTCGTGTTCGATCCAGTGGAAATTCCCTGGGCATCTAACTTAGCCTTCCGGGCATATGACCTATACCGACGAAATAATGAGTAGATCCGACCCCGCGGACGGACCAGACTGATTATGGAATGCGACCCGTCCGATCGGTCTGATCGGTTGGATCCGTCTGATCACTGCCAATTCCCCTATGACACGCTGAGTCCCACCCCGAAAGGAAAGTGAGGTGGGACTCAGCGAAAAAGCCGATGACATTAGAACCGGTAGTGCGCGAAAGCCTTGTTGGCGTCCGCCATGCGGTGCGTGTCTTCGCGTTTCTTCACGGATGCGCCGGTGTTATTCGCGGCATCCATCAACTCGCCGGCAAGGCGCTCGGCCATCGTCTTCCCCCCGCGCTTGCGGGCGTTGGAGATGAGCCAGCGCAGTCCCAGGTCGAGCTTGCGCGTGGGCCGTACTTCCATCGGCACCTGATAGGTGGCGCCGCCCACACGCCGCGGGCGTACCTCTACCATCGGCATGATGTTGCGCATCGCCTGCTCGTAAACTTCCAGCGGGTCTTTGCTGCTCCGCTTGTTCACCAGCAGGAAGGCGTTGTAGACGATCGATTCCGCCGTGCTCTTCTTGCCCTCGATCATGATCTTGTTGATCAGGCGGGACACCAGCTCACTGTTGTAGATCGCGTCCGGCGTGATAACACGCTTCAGCGCAGGTCCTTTTCTCGGCATAATGCTTATCCTCTAGTGGCGAGTGGCTGGGACTGGTGGCTTGCGACCAGCCTGCAGCAGCCAAAACCCAGCTATGATTCTCTTCGAACCGGTATATCAGTCACTGGTTACCAGTCACTGGCCGCCAGTCACTGACTTGATCACTTCTTCTTGCCGGCTGCTGCCACCGCACCGGCTTTGGGACGCTTGGCGCCGTATTTCGAGCGGCCTTGCCGACGGTTTGTTACGCCCGCCGTGTCCAGCACGCCGCGAACGATATGGTAGCGGATACCCGGCAGGTCCTTCACGCGCCCGCCGCGGATCAGCACCACCGAGTGCTCCTGCAGGTTATGTCCTTCACCCGGAATATACGCGGTCACTTCTACGCGGTTCGTCAGGCGCACGCGCGCCACTTTCCGCAGCGCCGAGTTCGGCTTTTTCGGGGTGACGGTCCATACGCGGGTGCACACTCCGCGCTTCAGCGGGCCTTCGGTCTGCACGTATTTGCGCTTATTCGAGTTGAAGTTCCAGCCCAGCGCCCACCGTACGGTCGGCGTGATCTTCACCTGCTTGCGCGAGCGCCCTTTCCGGACGAGTTGATTAATGGTCGGCACGCGTGCCTCTCCTTCTCCAGATCAAAATTCCCCGGCGGTATCTGCAATACCGCGCCTCCCGCGGTAGCATAGACACTGCCCATGGCAGTGTTGACGACACCGCGTGCCCGACACCGCGTGGCATCGGGTAAACACAAGGGGGAATTTTATCAGGGTGCCCCTGGATTGTCAACAGGTTTCCGCGGGTTTTCTGCATGGTTCCCGGCAAATCCGGTCATTTTACACACAGATCCCCCCAGGAAGAAGCCCCATCACTCCCATGACTTCCATCACTCCCATCTCAATTTGACATCCTTCCCGAAACCGGTTACACTGCAATATAAGTAAGGTGTTCCACCTTGCCGGAGTGCTATCTATGCGCAAAACCTGTATGCTCGAGCTTCATATCGTCATTACCGTTACCTGGGAGACATGACGGCGCATCCGGGCATACCTGCTTTTACCTTCAAACCCCCTCCCGGATGCCGGGAGGGGGTTTTGTAGTATATGGAAGAGTGGATGGTTAGATAGATTGTTGGGCTGAATAACCTATCTGTCCTTTCATCCGACCATCCTGCTCACATGCCAGAAATATGCCGCAGGGAGTTGGAGAGTCATGATGAAAACGCTACCGGCCTGGCAGTTTGACGAGTTCAAGCACTGCGGCGTGGATTATGCCGACCCGGCGGTGGCGGAAGGATATGACGCACAGCATGCAAAATTCCGCGGCAAGCCGGCGAGTGAGAGCAATCCGCTGCTCGACTTGCTGGGCGTGCAACCCGGACAAACGCTGCTCGACATCGGTTGCGGCACCGGCTCCCTGGCCATCCAGGCCGCACAACGCGGTGTGGTGGTGTATGCCGCCGACGCGTCGCCGGCCATGCTGGCAGTGGCCCAACGGAAGGCGAAGGCCGCCGGCGTCACCGGCGTTACCTTCGTGCACGGTGGGTTTCTCACCTACAAGCATCAGGGAGCGCCGGTTGATCTGATCACCAGCACGGTCGCGCTGCACCACCTGCCCGATTTCTGGAAGCTCATCGGCCTGCAGCGCATCGCCGGCATGCTGAAGGATGATGGCCGCTTCTACCTGATGGATACCGTCTATTCCTTCGATCCACGCGACCATGCGCGCCTTATTGACGAGAAGGTGGCCTGGTTCGATGCGCAGGTCAATGCGTCCTTCGCCCGGGAGGTGGAACTGTCGTTTAGCGATGAGTTCGGCACATACGACTGGATTATGGAAGGCCTGCTGGCGCGCGCCGGCTTCGTTATCGAGCAGGCGCTGTATCCGGATGTGATGCTGGGACGGTATTTGTGCACGAAGCGGAAGTAGGTCCATATGTCGGCCATGAACTACGCCCGCGTGGCGGAGAAGTATGATTCATACGTCAAATCGACCTTTGACCTGCCGTTCTTCCTGGAGGAAGCGCGCAAGACCGACGGTCCGGTGCTGGAGTTGATGGCCGGCACCGGCCGGGTCAGCATTCCGCTGCTGGAAGCCGGCGTGCCGCTCACCTGCGTGGACAGCTCGCCGGAGATGCTGGCCATCCTGCGGCGGAAGCTGGCGGAGCGCGACCTGCAGGCGGAGGTGGTCCAGCAGGATGTCGCCGCGCTGGACTTGCCGGGACGCTTTGCGCTGATCATTCTGCCGTTTCATTCATTTTCCGAGCTGCTGACGGTGGAAGATCAGCGGTTGGCACTGGAGCATATTCACACGCACCTGACTGAAGGCGGCCGTTTCATCTGCACGCTGCATAATCCGCCCGTGCGCATGAAGAGCGAGGACGGACGCCTGCGCCTGTATGGAGAATTTTCGCTCCCTGAAGACGGAACGTTACTGCTGTGGGGATTGTCGCATTACGCGCCGGGCAATCCGCTGGTGAGCGGTCTGCAGTTGTATGAAGAATATAATGATGAAGGCATCATGCGGCAGAAGACCGTGCTGGATGTGCGTTTCCGGCTGGTCGAGAAAGACGAGTTTGCGGCGCTGGCAGATGCAGCAGGCTTCACCGTTTCCGCGCTCTACGGCAATTACGATCGTTCGCCGTTCGAAGAGGGAAACAGTCCCTTCATGATCTGGGAGCTGAGACGCTGACAGGAGGCGTGCCATGGCCGAGTGGTTCGAGACCTTCGACAAATGTTGCTGGTTGCTGGACGATGCGAGCGGCGAACACGACGCACCGTTCATTCTCAATACGCTGGCACTGAAGCCGGGCGACTGTGTGCTAGACGCGCCCTGCGGCGCCGGACGGATCAGCGTGCCGCTGGCGCGGGTGGGCTGCCGGGTGACCTGCATAGATCTTCAACCCGACCATATTGCACGGGCAGAACAGCGTTTTACCGATGAGAAACTCTACGGTGAATTCGTCGTCAACGATATGCGCCGGCTGGAATATCATGGGCTCTTCGATGCGGTCATTAACTGGGGAGGCAGCTTCGGTTATTTCGCTGACGCGGTGAACGCCGATGTGCTGGCGCATTTTGCGCGCGCGCTCAAGCCGGGCGGCCGGCTGCTTTTTGAGCTCCGTCACCGTGAATATACTCTTCGCCGCTTCCTCTACTCGCGTGTCGGGGCAGTTCATTCCCAGCAAAATCGCTGGGATGCTGCAACGCAGCGCGTGGAAGGCGTCTGGACGGTTCACGATCCGGCCGGCGAACGCACATGCTTTTCCTCAGTCCGCCTGTATACGCCGGCGCAGTTACGCCGGTTAATTGAAGGCGCCGGATTGATCTGGGAAGCCATCTACGGCGGGCTGAACGGCAGCCCGCTCAGTCGCCTATCGCGGCGCTTGTATGTCGTGGCCAGGAAACCGATATAGGAGGTGTACCATGTTCTCATATCCACTGGCTCCCGATGCGGTGTTGCGACTGCTGGAGCCCCGGCACGCGGAGGAGATGTTCGCGCTGATCGACCGCAACCGCGAGCACCTGGGGCGGTGGCTCGGTTGGGTGGAAGGCTGCCAATCTCCGGATGAACCGCGGGCGTCCATCACGCGTGCGCAAAGCGACCTGGCGGAGACCGGCACTTTCTCCGCCGGACTGTGGTTTCACGGGAAGCTGGCCGGCATGATCCGGCTTAACCCCATTCATCGCGGTTGCACTTCGTTGGGATATTGGCTTGGCGAGGCATATCAAGGTAAAGGTCTGATGACGCTGGGCTGCCGGGCAGTGATCCACCACGCTTTCAGCAACCTGGGAGCCCATCGTATTGAAATCAGCACCGCGTTGGAGAACACCCGCAGCCAGGCTGTCGCGCAGCGTCTCGGATTCACAGCGGAAGGTATACGCCGGCAGACATATCCGCTCAACGGGGAGTATATCGATGTGAAGGTTTATGCCTTGCTGGCACGCGAGTGGCAGGCGGAGCCGGTGATCCTTTTCCGACATCCGCTCGGTCAAGATACCGAGTTGCGGCTGATGGAGCTGCATCATGTCGAGACGCTGCACCGGTTGATCGAAACGGACCGCGAGCACCTGGGTCGCTGGCTCCCCTGGGCAGAAGCGCCGCATACGTTGCAGGAACGGCAGGCTTTTCTAAAGGGAACCTTGCGGCGGTTCGCCGAAGAAAACGGCTTCCTCGCCGGCATCTGGTACCACGGGGAGTTCACCGGCCTCATCGACATGCTCCATATCAATCGGCGGGAGCGAAGCACGGAATTCGGTTATTGGCTTGGGGAGTCATTCCAGGGGAAAGGGTTGATGACCCGGGCATGTCGGGCAATGATCGATCATGCCTTTGGCGCGCTCGATCTCAACC
>Ga0172368_10000658_pt1 | contig 49189 bp, 44 predicted proteins | sample Lak11m_FD_114540 | JGI IMG/M metagenome (GOLD analysis project Ga0172368, IMG submission 114540) | Freshwater microbial communities from Kabuno Bay, South-Kivu, Congo - kab_022012_11m | ecosystem: Environmental > Aquatic > Freshwater > Lake | place: Democratic Republic of the Congo: South-Kivu... | reverse complement strand
GGTTCTCCTCCGATCCTGCCGTTCCCCTGATCAGGCCTATCGTCACCCGCGGGACGCCCAGCCGGGAGGCAAGCTCCATCTGTTCCTTGATCCTCAGCACGGCCTTCCGGCGGATCTCCGGCGCGGGGTCGGCGAAACTCAACCCCTCTTCGCCGTATGCCTGTCCCGTCCCGATAGTGGGGACCGCCAGCCGGTATTTTCTCAGCAGCTTCTCAAGTTCGCCGGCATCGATTTCCCTGGGATCGCGGATATGGAGCTCGATTCCGTCATAGCCCAGCTCGGCCGCCATCCGGACGCCGTCCGACAAATCCCGCCTGACGGCCAGGGCCGAAAATCTGGCGCCCGGGGTCGAGACGGCGACGCATTTCAACAGTGACATAGTGTTTTTTCTCCGGCAAACAACTGAAAATCATGTCCCGGAAGCGCGCATTGCAGATTTTTCGGAACGAAAAATGTACAGCGCGCGGAGGGAGCATGATTTTCAAGTCGCGCCCAAACGAGCTCAAAATCCGATCTTCGGCAACTGATACACCGATTTCCACCCCTCGCTGAGCGGTTCCCTGAGATACGGCTCCATCTCCGCCGCCGTCCGCAGGGTCGTCTCTTCCACCGGGGGGACCTTCCCCGGCGGGAAGGCCTCCAGGATCTGGTCGACGACAAGGGTCAGGTATTTCAGGATCGCGGCGATCGGTCTTTTCGCCTTGCGCGCGGAGGCCAGGCTGGGCTTCCCGACCACCCCCTCGGGCGTGGCGGCGATCTCGATGGCGGCATGGCCTTCGCCTTCCGACCAGCGATGGGGGCGGCGGAAGGGTTCCACCGACCGGTCGAAATGCCCGTCCGGCAGGTAGCCCTTCCCTTCCGCGTCCCGGACCACGCTCATGTCCACCATTCCCGGGGGGAACAGCAACAGGCCGACCGAGGTCTCCGCTTCGTCGGCATGGACGAAGTGCGTCTCGAGGCTCAGCTCGCCGTCGATCGGGTAGAAGAATTCCCGGACGGCGCGGTGCCAATCCAGGACCCGGAAAATGCCGGGCAGGTGATAGCGCTTCATGAATTCCTGCAGGGCCGCTTCCAGCATCCACAGGTGGCCGTGGTTGTTGATGAAGATCTGCTTGCGGAAACCGTCGTTCCACAGGCCGAGCATGACGTTGATCAGCGTCTCCCGGACCACCTCTTCCGGCATGATCACCGTTCCCGGCATCCCCAGATGGTGATAGGGGTGGCCGCCGTAATTCAGGGGCGGCAAGGCCAGGTTGACCGGCCTTCCCTGCCTGGCGGTGTAGCGCCGGAGGCCCTCGGCGATCTGGGTCGCCATGAAGGTGTCCAGGCCGCTGATCGTATGGATCCCGTGGTTCTCCGTGCACCCGACCGGCACGATGACGACGTCGTTTTTCCGTCTGTTTTTGATCAGTTCGTTGCGGACCGTGGTCTGAATGTAGCTCCCGGGCCTGCCCAGCTCCGGTTCGGAGGGGATGCCGTAGTCGGCCAGGATCGCGTCTATTTCCGCTTCCGTGGAATCCCACAGGCGCTTCTTGAGGCGGCCTACGGTATTATCCTCGAAAATGACGGCCGGGTTGCCCGTCGTCAGCCACAGCTTGTCCTTCGCCTTCTCGGTCACAAAATCCTCCTTGTCAGTCGGCTACGTAGGTAATCTTGCAATCGGCGCGGTTGGTCCGCAGTGAAACGATCTGGCCGGGAATCTCCTCCAGGCCGACTTTCTTGGTGATCAGGGGGGTCATGTCCATCCCCGCGGCCATGCACTCGATGACCCGGGGGAAGGTGCCGTAGCCGGAGTGCCCCTGGGCGCCGACGATCCGGGACTTCTTCACCTGGAGCACCTCTCCGGTCACGGGTATCTTCGCGTCCGCCCTAGCCACGATCACGACCGTGCAGCCGACCTGCTTTCCCCTCCAGATTGCCTGCTCGATGGCTGGATAGACGACGGCCGGAAGACCGGTCGCCTCCACATAGAGATTCGCGCCCATGCCGTCGGTGCACTCCAGGACCTTTTGGGTAAAATCCTCCCTGAGCGGATCGATGACGAGATCGGCGCCCATCCTCCTGCCCATCTCCGCCCGCTCTTTTACGGTCTCGGAGAGGATGACCCGAGCGGCGCCCGCCCGCTTCAGAACCGCCGCGGCCCCCAGGCCGATAGGCCCGCCGCCGCAGATCACGACGCTGTCGCCCGGCCGGATGCCGCCGCCGCACTCGATCACGGCGTTGTAGGCGACGGAAACGGGCTCCACCAGGCTGCCGGCCAGGAAGAGGTCCGCGCCGGAGTACCGCCTCTTCAGGGGGGCGAGGCTCCAGACCACCCGCGACGGGACGACGAGATATTTCGTGTAGCCCCCGTGGATGTTGAAGCCGATCTCATTGAGCTGTTCGCACTGATTGGGGTAGCCGTCCGCACAGGGCCTGCACTGGCCGCACCAGAACATCTCCTCCACGGTGACCTCTTCCCCGGCCGCAAAGGCCCTGTTCGTCCGCTTGTTGCGGGCCTTCTCCCCCGCCCGGACGACCACGCCCGATATCTCGTGGCCCATGATGGCGGGGAATCCGGTCAACCCCGGGTACAGGATGTAACCCTCCCCGTCGGCTTCCGCCATATGCACGTCGCTGCCGCAGATGCCGCAGGCCTTTACCTCGATCAGGACCTCCTCGCCCGCGGGCGACGGAACGTCATACTCGCGGATCTCGATCCGCGGATTCCTCCAGACCCTGCTCCCCAGATAGGTCTGCCTGCCTTCCACATCCTTGGGGCCAAGGACAAAGTCCTCTCTGGGCGCCCAGTCCGCCGTCAGGGTAACGCCTCTCATCTTCTCCGCCATAGAAAAACACACCTCCTCTGCTGCTTTATCAATCTGTTTTCAATTCAACGAAACGGCCGCCGGCAAGCGACTCCAGGGCGGCGTAGCCCATCGCCGCCGCGATCTTCCCGTCTCTCCCCCCGACGGGCGGTATCCTGTCTTCGGCAATGCAGGCAATGAATTCGTACATCTCGGCCAGATACGCCTCCTGATACCGCTCCAGGAAAAAGGGAAGGGGCTTGTCGCTTTGTATCGAGTCGGCGCAGTGCACCTCTACCTCGGTAGGGGTCTTGTTTCCCACGACGACCGAGCCTTCCGATCCGAAGACCTCGATCCGCTGGTCATAGCCGTAGACCGCCTGCCGGCTGTTGTCGATCGTCCCCAGGGCGCCGCTTTCAAACCGAAGCAGGACCACGGCGGTATCGACATCCCCGCAGGCCCCGATCGCCTTATCGATAAGACAGCGGCCCGTCGCCATCAGTTCCGCGACCTCCCCTCCCATAAGAAAGCGGGCCATGTCAAAGTCGTGGATCATCATGTCCATAAACAGTCCGCCGGAAACCTTGATATAGTCGAGCGGCGGCGGCTGGGGGTCCCGGCTGGAGATCCGAAGGAGGTGGGGAACGCCGATCCTTCCGGAGGCGATCAGCTCCTTCGCCTTGCGAAAACCGGGATCGAAACGCCGGTTGAAACCCACCTGCAGCTTGACCTTGGCCTTCTCCACGGCGGCCAGTGCCGCGTCGATCTTGTCCATCTGCAGGGCGATGGGCTTCTCGCAGAAGATATGCTTTCCGGCCGCCGCTGCATCCGCGATGATCCGGGCATGGGTATCGGTGGAGGAACAGATGACCACGGCCTCGATGTTGTCCCGCGCCAACAGGCGGCGGTAATCGCTTTCGCAGACAGGAACCTCCAGTTCATCGGCAAGCCTTTGCGCCGCCTCGGCAGCCACGTCCGCAACCGCCAGCAATCTTGCGCCGGGGATTTGATATTTCAGATTACGGGCATGGATCCGGCCGATCCTCCCCGCCCCGATCACCCCGAGATTGATTTTTTTTATCATGGTTCACGCCTTTATCAGACAGATGTTCTTCAGATCGAAATTCAGGCACACCCTTTCCCCGGCCCGGAAGATCCCGGTTCGGAGCGGATTGGAAACCTGGACGGCAAAGACCTGATTGTTGGCCGTCACCTCGTAGTTGACCTCGGACCCCAGATAGGTGACCAGGGTGACCTCCCCTTCGCAGATCCCCCCGGCGGCCGACAGCTCGATCATCTCCGGCCGGATGACGAGGATGACGGCATCCCCCCTCTGCAGGTGAGGATACCCCTCAAACGGGAACTGCCGGTTCCAGAATTCCACCACTTGCCTCCCGGCGGCGCTTTCGAGGACCTCGGCGGTGAGGAAATTGGTCTGTTTGCCGATGAAATCGGCCACGAACCTGGTCTTCGGCCGGGCGTAAATCTCTTCCGGCGACCCTACCTGCACGACCTCTCCCTGGTTCATCACCACGATGCGATCGGAGAGGGTCATCGCCTCTTCCTGGTCGTGGGTGACATAGACCGTGGTAATATTGGATTCCTTCTGGATCTTCCTGATGAAGATGCGCATCCTTATCCGTAGCTTGGCATCCAGATTGGAAAGAGGTTCGTCGAACAACAGCACCTTCGGCTCGTTGACCATCGCCCTGGCCAGGGCCACTCTCTGCTGCTGGCCGCCGGATAACTGGCCGACGGGCCGGTTGCTCAACCCAGTCAGGCCGACGAGGTCGAGGATCTTTTCCACCTTCCCTTTTATCTCCTCCCGGGGGATGTCTCTGAATTGCAGGCCGAAAGCAACATTTTCACGGATGTTCATATGGGGGAAGAGCGCATAGCTCTGAAAAACCATGCAGGTGTCCCGCTTGTTGGCGGGAATGTCGTTGATTTTCACGTTGTCGAGCAGGATCTCGCCGGCGGTCGGGGTCTCGAATCCCCCGATCATCCTCAGGGTCGTCGTCTTGCCGCAGCCGGAAGGTCCGAGAAGCGTTATAAACTCCCCCTTGTTCATCTCGAGGTTGAAATCCTTGACGGCGGTCACCTTCTCCGCGTGGTACTCGCTCAGGAAGTCTTTCGTAAGATTCCTTATTTTCAAATAGGCCTGATTCATTCCGTCGCAACTCCCTCTGAAAAAAGAAAAACATTTCCCTATAAATATCTATAAGGCCTCCGCCCTCTCGAACGCGATTTTCCCTTTCCCTTCCATCCGGCTGACTAAAAACTGGATCAACCACAGAGCCAGCAGGATGAAGACAATGATCACCACGGAGAAGGCGGCCGCCTGGGAAAGATCGGAATTTTCCACCGAACCGAGGATGGCGATGGTGATCAGGTTCCATTTCCCGGAAACGACAAAGATGACGGCGCTGATGGCCGTCATGCACTTCACGAAGGTAAAGGCCAGCCCGGCGTAAAAGGCCGGCGTGATCAGGGGGAGAGTGATCTTCCGGAAGGTAAACGCGCTGTCCGCGCCCAGATCGGTCGCCGCCTCTTCGATGCTCGGATCGATCTGCTGGAGTTCGGCGATGCCGGTCTGGACACCCACCGCGAGGTCCCGGAAGATGAAAAGCAGGACGATGATCGCCGCCGTGCCGGTCAACTTCAGGGGCGCCTCGTTGAAGGCCAGGATATACCCGATGCCCACCACGGTCCCCGGGACGGCAAACGTCAACAGCGACACCAGTTCCATCAGCCTCTTGCCCGGGAAATTCTTGCGGACCACCAGAAACGCGATGATCATCGCCAGGATGCCGGCAATCGGTGTCGCGATCGACGACAGCAGCAGCGTGTCCCTGATGTAGCTCCACCCCACGGTAAACACATGTTTGTAATTGTCCAGAGTCAGGGAATGATTAGCGCCCCAGAGTTTCACCAGGGAGCCGAACAGGACCATCCCGTAGAACAGAAAGATGGCGCCCGTCAAAAGCAGGCAAAGCCCGAAGATCGAATATTTCGTGATGGGATGATCCATCTTGATGCGGGTGGTGGAAGGCTTGCCGGTCACCGTCACATACGACTTCCGGCTCACCCAGTACTTCTGAAGACAGAAGGCGATCAGGGAGGGGATTAAAAGCAGTATCGCGAGTGCGGCCCCGCCCTTCATGTCGTACATCCCCACTATCGTCAGGTAGGCCTGGGTGGCGAGGATGGTATAGTTCCCCGCCAGGATCATCGGATTCCCGAAATCGGCCAGGGACTGGCTGAAAACCAGGAGGATCGCGCTGGCGATCCCCGGTGTGGCCAGGGGCAGGGTAATCCTCCTGAACACCTCCCATTTCGATGCGCCCAGATCGAGGGCCGCGTCCTCCAGGGCCGGGTCGATGGCCTGCAGGACGCCGTAAAGGGTCAGATAAGCCGTAGAGAAATAGGTCAGCGTCTCGACGATCAGCAGCCCATAGAACCCGTAGATCTGGAATTGAAAGAGGCCGCCCAGGATCATATTGCTGACAAACCCCTGCTTGCCGAACAGCAGGATGGCAGACAGGGACATCATGAAGGGGGGGGCGATGATCGGAAAGGTGGCGGTGATGTTGAAAAACCGTTTCCAGGGGATGTCCACTCTCGTTACGGCATAGGCGAAGATAAACCCGATGAGCGTGCCCAGAAGCGAGACGGACACGCCCAGGTTCAAACTGTGGATGAGAGGCTGGACATTGTAGCTTTTTGACAGCAGCTCGAAGAAGACCTTCAGGCTGAACCGGCCGTGATCCTCGACGCTGAGCTGAAATATTTTAAACAGCGGGAAGACGATGAACAGAAACAGAAAGACGCCGACCAGGGTGATCCCCGCCAGCAACAGCGGCTCTCTCAGCAGTTTCCGGATATCCGAGGGGATCCTTCCCAGATAGGCAATAAACCGCCTGATTCTTGACATGGGCGCCCGCGCCTCATTCCCGCTGAAAAAAAAGCCCTTCCCCTCCCCTGTCGCGTTATTTGCCGATTGTCTGCCGCCACTTTTCGATCAGGCGCTTGTTGTTGTTGCCCGCCCACTCATCGTCATAGTTGATGAGCTTCACGTCGGTGGCCTTCGTCGCTCCGGCGGCGATTTCGGCCTGCGGGTTCAACGGGATCCGGAACCAGACCTTCATGAGTTCCTGCGCCCGCTTCGAAAGCACCCAATCGATGAATTTCTTGCCGACTTCGGGCTCCGGCCCGCCTTTCACAAGACCCACCGCGCCGATCTCATACCCGGTTCCCTCGCTTGGAAACGACCCCTTGATCGGATAGCCTTTGGAGGTCCCCTTTGCCAGAATGTCGTGGGAGAAGGCAATTCCGACGGCTATCTCGCCCAGCCCGGCCTGGGTTACGCACGCGGAACCGGAGGTATTGTAATGATGGATATTCGGCTCCAACTTCTTCCAGTAGTCGTACGCCTTGTCCTCTCCCATCAACTGGACCAGGGTCGCCAGCACCGTGTAGGAGGTACCCGAGGTGTAAGGGTAGGCCAGGGAGATATTGGCCTTCAGTTCAGGCCTCAGCAGGTCCTGCCAGGTGGCGGGAAAGGGCAGTTTGTTCTTTTCAAACCAGTTCGTGTTGTTGGCGAATCCGATCGCGCCGAAATAGAATCCGGTCCAGTAATCCTCGGCGTCCTTCAGATTTCCCTTCAGGAAGGGGGCGCCGACGGGAGATTTATAGGGGATGAGCAGGCCCTCTTTCCGGCCCGCGATGAACTCGACGCTCGGCCCGCCGAACCACACGCTCACCTGAGGATTCCGCGCCTCCGCCTTGAGCCTGGTCAGAACCTCCCCTGCCGACATCCGGACCCACTGCACTTTGATATTGGCGTCCTTTTCAAACGCCTCGATATAGATCTTCGCTTCGTTCGGATCCAGGGCCGTGTACATATGGAGCACATCCGCGGCCTGCGCCGGGGATTGACCGCCTGCAAGGGACGCAAGGAGCAATGAAATCGATAAGATGACTCTTAAATGTCTCATTTTTTCCTCCTTATGATAAGTTAGTTGTGAATCCCCTGTTTCGCTTTTGTTGTCAGGCGGCGATACCGGAACATGGACACCCCAGTCGCAAAGGCGCAGACAGGGCGATTTCGCGGATAATGAATTGCCGGAAAGCGTATAGAACGCCTATGTAAATGTCAAACGTTATTTTAAAACCGGGCGAGAAGCGCTTGTCTCCGGCGACGCCGGAAAACTAAAATAAGGGAAGGGCGCCGGCGTTAACGATTTCTCCGGGCCTCCACGGCGAGGCCCAGCGTCCGTTCGAACGCCTGCCGGGACTTCTCCGGATCGGGCCGGCAGCCGAGCAGCTCTTCGGCCTTTTTTGCGCTGATATCCCAGATGCCGGTGAGAAAGCCGGGGCCGTCCCACCGCTCATCCGGGACGATCTCGATCCGGGAAGGAGAGTCCGCCAGCCTGACGATAAGTTCAATCAGGTCCCGCCACCTGATATAGAAGCTCGCCAGGTTGAACTCCTGGCCGTACGCCTTTTCATTGAGGGTGGCCGCCTCGACGGCCGCGGCGATATCCACCAGATAGGCGACGCTCCCTCCGGCCCTCTCGGGCGCCTTTATGGTCTCCCCTTTCAAGGCGGAATCGATGAGGTCCCGCAAGGTTTTCCCCGGTATGCGCCTGTCTCCATACCCCCACCAGAAGATAAAGACCGTGGAGGGCAGGCCATGCCGGGCGTAATAAAGGGAGGTGAGTTTATGGACGGTCGATTTTGTCAGCGCATGGAGGGGATCCCGGGATTTTTCGGGGCGGTGGGGGTGCAGCTCGTCGAGCGGCCGGTAGGCGGGTTCTCCATAGACCACGCTGCTGCTGAGAAAAATGAAATGCCTGATCCTGTTCGCAACCGAGGCATCCAGGAGATTGATGTACCCGCCCACGTCGATCTTGAAGGCATCCGCCGGCGCGGGTGAAAACGACCACGCCGAGTGGTAAACCGCATCCACGTTCTCTAACGCGGCATTGACGATTTCCCGGTCTTGGACGTCCCCCGAGACTATTTCCAGTCCGGGACGGCCCTTCAGCTCAACTAACTCGCTTGTAGCCCTGTCGAGAGTCCTGACCGCCTGCCCTCTGTTGAGAAGCGATTCGACGAGGTGACGCCCCACGAATCCGGCGCCGCCCGTGACCAGGAATTTCATCGCACCCCCCCGGCAACTTGAAAATCGTCTCCAGGAAGCCCACCTTGGTGATCTTCCGGGAAAATGGGATTCCGCTCCCCGGCAAGGCTTCCTTCATGAATATACGGCGCGGTCCCCCGGTTTGAAACCGTTCCCTACTGTGCCGCCGGCTGCGCCGCCGCTTCAGGCGTCTGTCTTCCCCAGCCTGATGGCGCACAGTTCGCCGCACATCGTGCAGCCCTCCTCCTTTGCCGACGCGCTTTTCTCCAGGAGCCTCCCTGCCCTCTCCCGGTCGATGGAGGTCGAGATCTGACCCTCCCAGTCGATGGCCTTCCTGTAGCCGGCCATCAGCGCGTCCATTTCCAGGGCGCCGGGCAGCCCCTTGGCGATATCGGCGATATGGGCGGCGATGCGCGACGCCATGATTCCCTCCCGCACATCTTCGAGGTTCGGCAGGCGGAGGTGTTCGGAGGGCGTCACGTAGCAGAGGAAATCGGCCCCGGAGGCCCCGGCGATGGCCCCGCCGATGGCCGCGGTGATGTGATCGTAACCGGGCGCGATGTCCGTGGGCAAGGGCCCCAGAACGTAAAAGGGCGCCCCGCTGCAGAGGTTCTTTTCCAGTTGGACATTCGCCTCGATGTCCCGGATGGGCACATGGCCCGGCCCCTCGATCATCACCTGGACGCCCTTGTCCCGCGCCCTTTTCGCCAGCTCTCCCAGGAGGATGAGCTCCTGCACCTGCCCCCGGTCGGTGGCGTCGGCGATGCACCCCGGCCGCAGGCCGTCGCCCAAGCTCAAAACCATGTCGTAGCGGCGGGAAATCTCCAGCAGCCGGTCGTAATGTTCGTACAGCGGGTTCTCCCTGTCGTTGCACCTCATCCAGTTGGCCGTGATGGAGCCGCCGCGGCTGACGATGCCCAGTATCCTCCCCTGGGCCTCCGCGCTGGCGACGCTGTGGCGCGTCACCCCGCAATGGACGGTGAGGAAATCCACGCCGTCCTCGCCGTTTCTTTCGATGACGGCAAAAATATCGTCGGCCGTCATCGACACAATGGCCTTCTTCGCCGCCAGCATCGCGGAGGCCGCCTGGTAGATCGGGACCGTGCCGATAGCCAGAGGCGAGGCCGCGATGATCGCCTTTCTGATCGCGGCCAGATCACCGCCCGTGGAGAGGTCCATGATCGTATCGGCGCCGGCGGCGACGGAAACCCGCACCTTTTCCAGTTCCACGGCGAGGTCCGCATGGTCGCCGGAGGTCCCGATGTTGGCGTTAACCTTGGTCCTGAGTCCCTTCCCGATGGCGACGGGGTCAATGGCGGCATGCCGGTTGTTGCGGACCACCACGATCGTGCCCTCGGCCACCCCTTTCCTGATGAATTCCGGGGATACCCCCTCCTGCTCGGCGCAGATCCTCATCTCTTCCGTTATCCGGCCGTCTCTTGCCTGTTCCAGTTGGGTCATTTCCTCCTCCTAAAACAATACTTCTTCTTAAATGTTAAAAAACTTGCCTTGAGGACGGCTTCGTAAAAAGGCCGCAGGCAAGGCGCGCGAACCCTGAGGAGTGAGGCGTACTGTTGCGTACGCTGCAACGACGAAGGGTGAAGCGCAACGCAGCATCCGGACTTTTTACGTAGCCGTCAAACAAAAGGGGCCACCCCTTTGAAGAAGGATATGGCCCCTGTGAAATTGTCCGACTGCCAATCCCTACGCTGGCATTACCCAGGTCAGGTTCAAAGGGTATCTTCTCAGCCTCTGCCGGCACCCCTGTTTTTTCTTGGGTCTAATTTTACTGCAATGTTCCTCCAAAAGCAAGCATATTTAATCAGGCCTTTCTGGCGAACAGGCGCGCCTTCCAGGGGGCGATAACGGGCCAGAAGAAGATTATGAGCGCCGCGGCCATGATCGGCAGGGCAAGGGGAAGCTGGAAGAACACCAGCGGGTTGCCGTGTCCGATGATCAGGGCCTGCCGCATGGCCTGTTCCGCCATATCCCCCAGAACCAGGGCCAGAACCATCGGCGCGATCGGATAATCGAGTTTCTTGAACAGGTAGCCGAGCACGCCGAAAATCAACATGTAATAGACGTCGATCATCCGGTTGTTCACCGCATAGGCGCCGATGGCGCACACATAGATGATAAGCGGCATGAAGATGGCGAACCTGACCCTCAGCACGGCGGCAAAGATGGGCGCGAAGGCCATCACCAGGAAAAATCCGACTATGTTGCCCACCCAGCAGCTCGCGATGAGGCCCCAGACGAAATCCTTGTGCTCGATAAAGAGCATCGGCCCTGGTTGAAGGCCGAAGATCATCAGGCCGCCCATGATCACCGCCATGGTGGGCGACCCGGGGATCCCCAGGGTGATCATGGGGATGGTGGCCGAGGTCCCGGCCGCGTGGGCGGCGGCTTCGGGGGCAATGATCCCGGCCGGCGCGCCTTTCCCGAATTCGTCGGCGTTCGCGCTGGCCTGCTTGGTAAAACCGTAGGCCATAAAGGAGGCGGGCGTTGCGCCGCCCGGTTTGAACCCCATCCAGCAGCCGATGAGCGATCCCATGATAAGGGCCTTCGGATAGCGGATTACATCCTTCGTCCCTTCCCAGATGTCCTTCAGGCCGATCTTCGCCTTTATCCCCTCCACCTTCAGCCCTTCCTCGACGGTGAGAAAAATCTCGCCCAATCCAAACAAACCGATGACCGCCACGATGAAATTGAAACCGCCCATCATAACGACCGTCCCATAAGTCATGCGCAGCTCCCCGCTGACGATGTCCATCCCCACCGACGCCAGGATGAAACCGAACAGGATGGCCGCCACGGTCTTGAGCGGCGATCTGCCGGTCAGTCCCACGAAGGCGCTGAAGGTCAGCATCATGACCGCGAAGACCTCCGCCGGCCCGAACTTCAGGGCAAACTCCGCCAGGATGGGGGCAAAGAAGGTAAGTATGGCGACACCGACAATGGCCCCCGCGCCGTGGGCCAGAAAAGAAAGAACGAGCGCCTTTCCGGGCCTTCCTCCCTTGGCCATGGGGTAACCGTCGAAGGTGGCCGCCACCGCCCACGGTTCTCCCGGTATGTTGAAGAGAATGGACGTGATGCTCCCCCCGTAGAGCGCCCCCCAATAGATCATGGACAAAAGGATTATCCCGGCGGTGGCCGGCATCATCACCACGACGGGAATTAGGATGGCCACGCCGTTCGCGCCGCCCAGACCGGGCAGCACCCCCACGATAATCCCGAGGATGAGCCCGATAACGACGATCATGAGATTGTAAGGCTGGATCACTACGCCAAGACCCATAATAAGATTTTGCAAGTCTTCCATGATAGAGATTCCCCCTTTTATCGGTTTGTCTCCGTCGGACCTGGCGGCGGGTCACACCGCATAGCCCCTGTCAGAACCGCAGTATATATCCGCCCCACAACCCCTGGGGCAGAGGGATAAGAAACAGCTTGTCGAAAGTGACATAGAGAGACAGAGGCGCGATAATGCCAACCAGAAGGGTCGTTGCCCACCCGATCTTACCCACGGCGCGCATATAGAATCCCAGAAACAGGGCCGCCGCGAGGTGGAGCCCGACAACTTCCGTGAGCGCGACCATTGCCGCCGACGGGATCACCACCCAGAGGATCCGTTTCAAGGCCCCCGGCGGCATCAGGGGCTTGCCTTCCCCCTCCTTTCTGTACTGCTTGAGGGCATTGTAAGAAACGATCAGCGAGGATATGACCACGCCTACCCCCAGATAGAACGGGAAAAAGCCGGATGCCGGACCGGTCCTCCCCCACATGAATCCGAGTCTTATCGAATCCGCTATGACGACGACGCCGACCAGCGTAAACAGCAAGGAAACCCATATGTCGGTTTTTCTCATACCTGCCCCCTGTAAAGTGCCGCTTTCATGCAATTCGAAAATCATGTCCCGGAAGCGCGCATTGTAAATTTTTCGGAACGAAAAATGTACAGCGCGCGGAGGGAGAATGATTTTCAAAGGTCTCTATAAGCCTCTTGCATGCATCTATATACTGGAGCGGGATCCCGGGACCCCGCTCCATCCAACTCGCTTCTACGTCATTTCTTCAGCAGGTTCCCCTTGGCCATTAGCTCCTTGGTCAGATTTTCTTTTTCTTCGAGCCATTTTACATAAGCAGGTCCCGTCATATACGCGCCCTTGAGCCCCATGTCCGAAATGTACTTCTGCCATTCAGGCGTGTCCGTGACCTTCTTCATCACGTTGATGTAATACTCCTGCTGCTCCCTTGTAATGCCGGGCGCGCCGAATATTCCCCGGAGCATCAGATAGCTCATGTCGACTCCCGTCGCCTCTTTCATGGTCGGAATGGTATCCCAGAGGGGAAGATTGATCCGCTCGTGATCGATCGCCGCCAGCGCCCGGAGCCGCTTCGCCTTCCAGTGGCTCACCGCCTCCGCGGGGTTGTTCACCGTCGAGTCGACGTGCTTGCCGACCAGCTCGACCGCCACCGTTCCGCCGCCCTTGAAGGGAACGTAGCCGAACTTCAACCCGAATGCCTGCTCCATCTGGATGGTGATGATCTGGTCTTCCTGGGCGGTTCCGGTTCCTCCCATGTTGAATTTGCCGGGTTCCTTCTTCACGGCCTCGATATACTCCTTGGCCGTCTTGTACGGCGATTCCTCATTCACCCACAGCACGAAATAGTCGAGCGCCAGCCGCGCCACCGGCGTCAGATCCCGCCAGTTGAAAGGCAGTCCCGTCGACAACGGGGTCGTGAACAGGTTGTCCAGCGTGATGATGATCACGTGGGGGTCTTTACTCTTTCCCTTCACGTAGAGGAATCCTTCCCCACCCGCTCCACCGGATTTGTTGATCACGATGAAGGGTTGCGGTGAAAAATTGTACTTGCTGACAAGCGGCGAGATGAACCTCGCCATCACGTCCGCTCCCCCGCCTGTCCCCGCCGGAATGATGAATTCAACCGGCCGGGAAGGCTCCCAGGCAGCCGCCGTTCCCATTGAAAAACCTATCAGAATCAGGAAAAGAACCAGCGCTGCGGCCATCTTGCCTGCAAAAACCTTTTTTTTCATAAGTTCCCTCCTTTTTTAGGTTCCTGAAAACTTTTCAAAACTTCGGGCAAACATCCCTAACGCTGCAACTTCGCCGTTGACGCAAATATGGATTTCCCCTCTTCTCATTTCTCCTTCTTGTCCGCCCGCCGTAATCACGCCTCCTGCCGCGGCGAGGGGACGGGGGGCGCCACTGCAATCGCCTCTCTGACCTGCTTGATCTTTTCATCAACGAAGGCCTGCATCTTGGCGATATGCTCCGGCTTGAGATGGGCGAAACGGCCCTGCGCCTGCATATACTCGCTTACCGGTTTGTACTTCTTCGGCACATTAGTGTACCTATAAGCGCCGTCTTCCCACTCGTACAGCGACCACATGCCCGTTTCCACGGCGAGCCTGGCCATTTCCCGCGTCAATTTTTCATCAAACTTCCAACCTTTGGGGCAGGGTCCCAGCATGTGCAGAAAGGTGGGGCCCAGCCTGTTCAGGGCTTTTCTCACCTTGTTCATCAGATCCAGAGGATGGGCAACCGTGGTGGTGGCCACATATTTTACCGCCGGATGCCCCCCGATCACCAGTTGCGGAGGGTTTTTGGGAAAGAGGACCTTGCCCTCGGGAATTGCTTTTCCCGGCGGGGTGAACGTGGTATTGGCGCCGTAAGGGCTCGTCGGCGAGGTCTGGATTCCGGTATTGGCGTAGGACTCGTTGTCGTAGCAGATGAACAGCACCTTGTGATTGCGATACATCATTCCCGACAGAGCCTGCAGACCGATATCGACGGAACCTCCGTCGCCGGCCATGACGATGACATTCGGGAAAGGCCCGTCATGCTTGCCTTTGCGCATCATGACCTTGAAGGCCGCCTCGATGCCGGACGCCACCGCCCCGGCGTTGGTGATCTGGGCATGGATCCAGGACACGGCATACGGGGTGCAGAGGTAACTGGAATTGGCCACGTACATACAGCCGGTGGGGCCGATGAATATGGTATCCTTCCCCGCCGCCTTGGCCACCAGCCGGTAATTCAAAGCCGGGCCGCAGCCGGCGCAGGTGCGGTGCCCCGGCACGTACATCTCCGGCGCCGGCACGCGCTTGAAGGACTTTATGGGTTCGAACTGCTGATATTTATAGTCAAATGCTTGCATGTCTCCTCCTTCATATCGTAATGGGATATCTCTCTCCTTACATCCCAATCCAGTGGACATACTTTCGGGTTCTTTTCTCCCTGACCATCTCCGCAAGCACTTTCGCCATGTAGTCAAAATCAGCCGGCCAGATGGTCTCTCCGCCAAGACCGGTCATGAAGGAGGTGACCAGGGGTCTGTCGTCCAGATCGTACAGGCTTGCGCGCAGTTCGTGGATCAGGTTGCCGCCCCGCATCGCCCCTCCGTAGGAGGTGCTTGTCTCGATCACCCCGACGGCCTTCACATGACCCAGAGCCTCGGCAAGCTGGTGGGTGGGCCAGGGGCGAACCCAGCGCAGCCGCGCCATTCCCGCCTTCGCCCCCTGCTTGCGAAGGTTGTCCACCGCCGCCCGGCAGGTGTTGGCATGGGCGCCCATGATGAAGAAGGCGATTTCCGCATCCTCCAGTTTGTATCTCTCGACGAACGGATCGTAGTTGCGGCCGAAGATGCGGTTGAAATCCGCCGTCGCCTCTTCGATGACCTTGGGAACATCCAGAAATGTTGCGGCCCGCTGGGCATCCATGGGGGCGCCCTGGTCCGGCCTGATCTGCGGGCCGTGGGAAACCGGATGGGTAAGGCTCAGGGGGCCTATGGGCCGGTAGGGCGGCAAAAACTCCTTCACCTGGGACTGGTCCCCCAGGACGACCTTGTCGGGGATGTGAGAGATGAAGTATCCGTCCTGGCAGACCATCTGGGGAAGCATTACGCGGTGGTCTTCGCCAACGCGGTAGGCGATGAGCGTATTGTCGTACACCTCCTGCGGGGAGCAGGCCCATCCCAAAAGCCAGCCTTGATCGCGGGTCGACATGGCGTCCGTGTGCTCGGAGCCGAAATCTCCCGGAGGATCGAGGGTGCGGTCGGCGATCGCCATCTGGACGGGATACCGGCCGCCGGCCATCGGACTGTATATTTCAAAGGCATAGGTCACCCCGACGCCCGAGCTGCCGGTATAAGCGCGCGCGCCGGCGGCGCAGGCCCCCAACACCACGGACAGTTGCGCATGTTCCCCTTCGCCGTGAACGAATTCCGCGTTCAACTCGCCGTCGGCCACCATTTTTGCGAGTTCCATCATAATGGCCGTATAAGGCCGGATAGGGTAAGAACAGATGACTTCCACTTCAGCCGCCTTCGCCCCCTCGGCGGCGGCGCGGCAGCCCGTCAGCATTTTTTCTTTTGCCATAGTATCGTTCCTCCTCTTAGAAAGGTTTCTCCAAACGAACCACGCCGTCCGGAAAATCGAGTTCGGGCGCCGCGGTGAGCGCCCCGGAAGGACACTCGTTGATGCAGATCTGGCAGCCCTTGCAGAAATTCGTCACCCACTCCATGACGTCCTCCTCTTCCCTGTATATCCAGCAGGCGTCCGGGCAGGACAGATAACAGATCAGGCAGCGCGTGCATTTCTCGTCGTCCTTGACGGGGCGGACAATCCGCCAGTTCGAGGTTATGAAAAGTTCCTGGGTGCATACCGGCGCCTTCGTGACGGCGCCGAAAGGCACCGCTCTTTCCTCAGGAACATTGATGGTCCCGTATCCGGGAAGTTCTTTTGCCATGGCATCCTCCTTATGGATTTTTTCTGTGTATGCTATGCAAGTACGGCAAGTCCGACTGTCCAGGCCGGAAATGCCGACCGCGGGCCTAATTTAATTTCCTGATCTTCACTTCGTTGTAGCCCCGTTCCATGCCTGAGACGTCACTGGCAACCTTGCCGAGATTTTCCTTCCTGATCATGCCGGTCACCCTCGCCACGGCGCCGACGATGGGCGCCGCAACCCCTTTGCCCATTCCGGCGGTGTCGACCCCGCCTTCCGAACCGGAAAAATCCACGGTCCTGATCCCGGATATCCCGTCGGCGTCCACCGTGGCGATCGTCCCGAGCAGATCGGCATTGGGAATGAATTTCAGCATGTAATCGATGTCGCGGTTGGTGTTGATGATCAGCGTTCCGCCTTTCGGCATTCCTCTCAATACATCGATGCCCTTCACGATGGTCGGCTCGACGATTACCACCACCTCCGGCTGATCGTTCGTGTAAACGTATTTGTGTTCGATCTCTTCGTCGCTGAGCCGGACGTATTTGCGGGTCGTGACCAGAACGCGGTCCGGCAGGTCTTCGTAATTATCAAATGCCTGGGCATATTTGCCTTCCATGATGGCGGCCTGGGCGAACAGATTGATGACGTCCCGACCTTCCTTGTCCATGGTGACGCCCCGCGTCCAAACGGTAATTTCGCGCACCTTTGCCATACACACCTCCTTGACTTAAAGGTAAACAGGATAGGATTTATCGGTATGACGAGCCTACCGAACTTGCGCTAAGCGTTCAAACCACCCCCTCTCTTCTTTTTTTTACCGAACAGGATCCCTTCAATATCCTCCAAATGCCTGAGCATTGACTTCTGGGCGACGGCGCAATCGCGGCTTCTTATCGATTCGAGAACCTTCCAATGGCCTTGAAGGGATTTTTTGGCCCGTTTATCATCGACGAGATATTCCTCGCGCGTCCGCCTCAGAAGATCGACGATAGCCAGCAGGAGGCGCTCCATGACGCGGTTTTTGGCGGTCCTTGCCATAACGCTGTGGAAGGCGGAATCGGCATTGACGGTATTCTCCCCCCGCTCGATCAGCCCGGCCTGCTCGCGCAGGATCTTTTCCATCTCCTCAATCTCCTCCGGGGAGGCGTTTTCCGCCGCCAGCCGGGCGATATAGGGTTCGATGATCTTCCGGACGAAAAAGATATCGATGATATCATCCTTCCCGCTGAAGAGCGCCGCCGCCAAAGGCTGCACCAGGGCTTCTTCGTTCGAGGCGAGGATGTAGGTGCCGTCCCCGTGGCGGCTCTTTACCAGCTTCATCGATTCGAGGGTGCGGATGGCCTCCCGGACGGTGGTGCGGGACACCCTGAAGGTTTCCGTCAATTCCCGCTCGGAGGGCAGGTGATCGCCGCTCTTCAATTTTCCCTCCTCGATAAGACCTCGGATTTGCTCGACTATATCCTCATAGGCCTTTTTTTTCTCAACCGCCTTCAACATCGTTTCGCCTCTTGTCTCTTTTTGAGTTCCCGCAGCGCTGTTTGAAAGTGCGCCGCGGATACCAGTAGATTTCCGCAATCCTTCCCCTGTTCCCGGACCAGTTCGGCAATTGCCAGCATCGCCGCCCGCTTGCAGAGGAAGGCGATATGGGAACCGGCCATCCCCTCGGTACCCCTGGCCAGCTCCTCCAGATCGACATCCCCGCTCAGGGGTCTTTCCCTGGTGTGGATGCGGAATATCTCCAGTCGTTCCTTCTCATCCGGCGGATCAAACTTGAGAGTGTAATCGAGCCGGCCGGGACGCATCAGGGCCGGATCGAGCAGATCCTCCCGGTTGGTGGCCCCGATAACGAAGACCTGGGACAGATCGTTCAGGGAGTCCAGTTCGCTGAAGAACTGGCCGGCGATGCGCTCCAGAGCTCCTATTTCCGTTTCGGCGCCCCGTTTGGGCACCAGGGTGTCCACTTCGTCGAAAAAGAGGATGCAGGGGGCGGATTGCTTGGCTTTCCTGAATATCGCGTGCAGCGTTTTCTCCGATTCCCCCAGCCACTTGGAAAAAAGCATGGGACTGTTGATGGGGATGTAATTCAGACCGGTTTCCCCCGCCAGGGCCTTGACCATAAGCGTCTTTCCCGTCCCGGACGGACCGGACAGAAGGATGCCGCGCGGCGCGACCTTGCCTGTAGCAAAAAGTTCGGGATATTTGAGCGGCCAGGCAACAATGGAGACGAGCGTTTCCTTGACCTCGGCCAGACCGCCGACATCGCTGAGCTTCAAGGCGGACCTTTCGTTGAAGAATTCGCGGGTTGCCGTCGGTTCGACGTCCCTGAGGGCAGTCAGAAAGTCTTCCATGGAAACCTGCATCTTCTCCGGCGCCACCCCGGGGCCGCCCGAATTTCCCAGCTCGTCCACCGGTAGATATCTACGCACGGCGGCCATGCCCGCTTCCTTGCAAAGGGCCTCCACATCGGCCCCTACGAAGCCGTGGGTGATCTGCGCGATCCGCTCGAGATCCACGTCCGGCGCCAGGGGCATGCGGCGGCTGTGAATCTTCAGGATGGCCAGGCGGCCCTCCGCGTGCGGCGCCGAAATGCCGATTTCCCGGTCGAACCTGCCCGGCCTGCGCAAGGCCGGATCCACCATTTCCGGGACGTTGGTAGCGCCGATCACGAGAACATGGCCGCGGGGGACCATGCCGTCCATCAGGGCCAGGAGCTGGGCTACGACCCTCTTTTCGACGTCTCCCACGACCTCGACGCGCTTCGGGGCGATGGCATCGATTTCGTCGATAAAGATGACGCTCGGCGCCTTGCGCGCCGCCTCTTCGAATATCTCGCGCAGCCTGGCCTCGCTGTCTCCGTAATATTTCTGAATAATCTCCGGCCCGTTGATCTTCAGAAAATGAAGCCTGGTCTCCCCTGCAATGGCGCGGGCGATAAGGGTCTTCCCCGTTCCCGGCGGTCCGTAGAGCAGCAGGCCTTTGGGCGCCTCGATGCCGAGCCGGTCGAATATTTCCCCGTACAGCAGGGGGATTTCCACCATCTCCCGGACGGACCTCAGCTCCCGGTCCAGCCCGCCGATATCTTCGTAGGAAACCCGGGAGTCCGCCGCCTGTGTATAGTCCGGCCTGTTTACCCTGAACTGGGTTTGCCGGTTGATGATGACCGCTCCGGAGGGGAAAGTGCCGTCGACGGAAAAAAAGCGATCCTTGCCCCCGAAAAGCGGGATATTCACCCTGTCGCCGGAAACAACCGCCAGTCCCTGCAGGATCTTGCCGATATATCCCAGCTCGTTCTCGTCGGGCCACCAGTTCCCGGAATCCAGGGGGGTAAGCACGACGTCGGTTGCGGCTTGCCGGGGCGCTTTTTTAATCGACACCTTTCCGCCTATCCGGACACCGGCGTTATCGCGGGTGTTCTTGTCAATCTGGATGATTTTCTTGCCGAGGTGCTCGGGAAAGATACCCGAAATTCTGGCGACAGTCTTTTTTTCTCCTGTTATTTCCACTACATCACCCAGGGCAGCGCCAAGGACCTGGGCGTCGTCGGGATCAAAGCGGGCCAACCCCTTGCCCACATCCTCGATAAAGACCTCTTCCACCTTCAATTCCAATTGGGTTGCCATAAACATTTAAAACTCCTCTTCTTATAAAAAACGGAGAGCAAGATTTCGGGTGAGCGTGAGTCCATGCCGGAGGGAGATTTCAGGGATTGTCCGCGCAATCCGGCGCTCAGGCGCATATCCGCACAAATTGGACTGATGGCATGGTGGTCGGACCAATGGATGATCGATCAATATTACACTTCGAAACGCCTGTCAAGAAATATTCAACGAAGGCGCCTCATTGCAAAGGCGGCGAAAGGGGCGCGTGGGAACCGGGTTTTGTGCGCAGGTAACGGAAGGCCGTATAGACGAGAAGGACGGAATACAGAAGACTCAACTCCCTATCCGGGATGAGGTGGGCGAAGCTGCCGCCGACGAAAACACCCACAAGCGTCCCGACAATGAGACCGGGCAGGATGCCAAGGCGGATATTCCCCATCCTCCAGTGGATCAACGCCCCGAGGGTCGAGGCCGGTATCATCGCGAGCAGGGAGATTCCCTGAGCAGTATGCTGGGGGATGCCGGCGAAGAAGACCATCAGCGGGATCATGAAGCTCCCCCCGCCCACCCCCAACATCCCGGAGACGAAACCGGTCAGGGCGCCAAGCAGGACCAGGACGCTCCACCTGATCCAGGCCGGCGACGGGCCTTCCATGACCGGCGGCAGAAAGGGCTTCAGGATGAGCAGCGCGGCGATGAACAGCAGAAAAAAGCCGAAATATCTTTTCAGTTTTAATTCGGGGAGAATGCAACAGTATTTAGCTCCCATCCGGACAGTGAACAGCGCCAGGCCGGCCAGAACCGCCGAGGCATAGATGTCCGCCGAACCGTGAAGATAGTAGACGGCGGACCCGGCCGCGGCAGTCAAGACGACGGCAACGAGGCTCGTGCCGTGCGCCGTCTGCTGGCGAAACCGGAGCGTCTCGGTCATCAGGGGCACGATTATCACCCCGCCGCCCACCCCGACGAGACCGCCCAGGGAACCGGCAACCAGACCGATCAGCAGGCCATGTATCATGTCCCCTCTCCCCTGCGGAATCCCCGCCTGGATCCTCTTGCTCTTGTTTTTCCGACCGGAAGCAATGGTTTCCTGATCCGGTTTGCGGAAGGTGATCGGACGTACTACAGAATCAAGACGCCTGTCAATCGTTTCGGCGCAAACATCCCGCTTTACAATCGGCCTTTCTTTTGTTAGCGTATATTGCCAAATTTCAGGAAAAGGCAGGGAAGGCCCCGGAGCGGGCAGCGCGTCCGGGAAAAAAAGAAAAACTGCAAGGAGACCGATGAACAAAAACGCCGCCCTTAAGATAGCTATCCTCCTGATACTGATCGTCGCCGGCGGTTTTCTTTTTTACCACTATGACCTCTATAGGTTCTTTCTCAGCCGTAAGAAACTGATCCATTTCGTCGAATCCTTCGGAACCTTATCGGTGCTGATCTTCATCGGCCTTCAGATCCTCCAGGTCATCATGGCCCCGATCCCCGGCGAGGTCACCGGCTTCATCGGGGGGTATCTCTACGGACCTATCATGGGGACCCTCTATTCCACAATCGGTCTTACCGTCGGTTCCTGGCTCGCCTTTCTCCTCGCCCGCCTTCTGGGCCTGCCCTTTGTGGAAAAAGTGGTCAACCCTCGGATCATCGAAAAGTACGATTACTTCATGGAGCACCGGGGGATCCCCGTTTCCTTCATCCTGTTTCTGATCCCCGGTTTTCCCAAAGACGCTCTCTCCTACATCATTGGCCTCAGCCATATGAAGATGTCGACTTTCCTGATCATCTGCACCTCTGGGCGGCTCCTCGGCACGGTTATGCTTTCCCTCAGCGGGAACTTTGCGCGCAACGGCCAGAACGTCGCCATGTTAGCCATTCTCGGCATCAGTGCTGTCGTGGTCCTGCTGGCTTACTATTACCACGAGGAGATCTTCCATCTGGTCAAGAAGAAAAAGGCGCCCTGAAAGGAGAGGACCGCCATGGGCCGCCGGAATGCACTCATGCCACGGCTCTCCCCGCCGCCGCGTCTTTCGTTGCCCCATTCTTTATCGTTTCGGCATTCCGTTATATTCGTCTTCCCGCTTAGCGGTCATGGGGCTTGTCAGTGGCTCCCCCTGCGACGCCAGGCTGAAGGGCTCAAGGATTTTACCATTTCAACGGATGGGACCGATTGAGAGGATCATCCCCCATCCAAGCGTTTTGTTAGGAGGTAGACAGCCGTGGAAACGATCTGGAACGAATTGGTCGTCATTGCCATTCTTATTCTGGTGAACGGGTTTTTCGCAGCCTCCGAACTGGCGGTTGTCTCCGCCCGGAAGAGCCGGATCGCGAGCCTCGCCGCGGCCGGCAATGCCGAGGCCCGGCTGGTCGAAGAGATACAGAAAAGCCCCCATCGCTTTCTTGCCACCGTCCAGATCGGCGTCACCGTCATCGGTTCGCTCGCCTCGGCCGTCGGCGGGGCGGCGGCGATCCAGTATCTCAAACCCCTGCTGCAGGCCCTCCCCCTGCCGATCGTCCGGCATGCGGCCGAACCTCTCTCCATCGCCATCGTGGTCATCGGCATATCTTACTTCTTCCTCGTCATCGGCGAACTGGCCCCGAAAACCATCGGCCTGCAGTACGCGGACAGGCTGGCCCTGAGGGTAGCGCGGCCGATCCACTTCCTGTCGGTCATCGCGGTGGTGGGGGTCCGGTTTCTCACCTTCTCCAACCGCGCCGTGCTCTCCCTCTTGGGGATTAAGCCGAAGGAAGGACACGCCTTCGTCACCCGGGAGGAGGTTCAGCAGGTGCTCTCCGAGGGGAGCGAAGCCGGGGTCCTGACCGAGACCGAGCACCGCTACATCAGGAACATCTTCGATTTCACCCATACCTGCGTTCGCGAGGTGATGGTCCCCCGGATACGGATAGTCGCCCTGAATCTCGACCTGGCCAGGGAGGAGATCCTCCGGACCGTCAAGGAAAACATGTACACCCGCTATCCGGTCTACCGGGGGGACCTGGACCATGTCCTCGGCTTCGTTCACACGAAGGACATCCTCATCGGACGGATGTCCACGGGGACAGATTTCGACCTCGCCGGGATCATCCGGAGCCCCCTTTTCGTGCCGGAGGGAAAGAAGGTCAGCAGCCTCCTCAAGGAGATGCAGCGCAAGCGGATCCAGATGGCGCTGGTCGTGGACGAGTACGGCGTCATGACCGGCCTTGCAACGACGGAGGACCTCCTCGAGGAGCTGGTCGGGGAGATCGAGGACGAACACGATGTGGGCGAATTGCGCCGGTTTCAGAAACTTCCCGACGGGAGCCTGATGGTGGACGCGCTCCTCCCCGTCAACGACATCGAGGATCTCCTTGGGGTCGATTTCGGCGATTTTCTGCCTTACGACACGCTGGCAGGATTAATCCTGGACCGCCTGGGGCGGTTTCCGGCGCAGGGCGAAACGCTCGAATGGCAGAATTACCGGCTGACCTGCGAGGAGGTGACCGAGACCTCCATCCTGAAGGTCAGGATTGCCCCGCTCGAGAAACCGGGCGGCGCCGAAACCGCGCCGGGGGAAAACGGGGAACAGGGGAAAGGCTGAAAGAGCGCCGTTCTATTACCTTTTGAGGCGCGGGTCGAGGGCGTCCCTGATTCCCTCGCCCAGGAGATTGTAGCCCAGGACGGTGATCAGGATGGCGAGGCCAGGGTAGAGGGAGAGCCACCAGGCGATGTCGATGTTGTCCTTGCCGGCGGTGAGGATGTTCCCCCAGCTGGGCGTCGGCGGCTGCACGCCGATGCCCAGAAAACTCAGGGCTGACTCCGTCAGGATCGCCCCTGCCACACCCAGGGTCGCCGTAACCAGGACCGAGGCCATCGCATTGGGCAGGATATGGCGGAAGATGATCCGGAGATCGCCGGCGCCGGCCGCCCGGGCTGCCTGGACGAAGTCCCGCTCCCTAAGGGCCATGAAATCCGCCCGGACGAGCCTCGTCACCCCCATCCAGCCGGTAAGGCCGATGACGATCATGATGTTCCAGATGGAAGGCTCCAGGACCGCGATCACCGCCAGGATGAGGAAAAAGGTCGGGAAACAGAGCATGATATCGACGAACCGCATGATCAGGGCGTCGGCCCAGCGGCCGTAAAAGCCGGCCAGGGCGCCGAGAACGGTCCCGATGAGGATGGCGATCCCGGTCGCCACGAAACCGACCTTGAGCGAAATCCCCGCCCCCCATATCATCCGGGAGAGCACGTCCCGCCCGAGCTGGTCCGTCCCGAAGGGGTGCCCCCCCGACGGGGGAGCGAGAACGTTTTTCAGGTCGATGGCGTTCGGATCATAGGGGGCTATCCAGGGAGCGAGGAGGGAAACGCAGAACAGAAAAAGGACAATGACGCTTCCCGCAACCGCTATCCGGTTCCTCAGAAACCTTTTCCGGAAATCATCCCCCATCGTCTTATCCTCAGGAAACCCTGATCCGCGGATCGGCCAGGCCGTAAGAGACGTCGGCGATCAGGTTGCCCAGCAGGGTGAGTACGGCGCCGATGAAGAGGATCCCCATGACCACCGGGTAATCCCTTGCCATGACCGACATGTAGAAGAGCTGTCCCATTCCGGGAATGGCGAAGATCGTCTCGAAAATCACGCTCCCCCCGATCAGTCCCGGCACCGACAGGCCCAGGATGGTTATGACCGGAAGCAGGGCGTTTCTCAGGGCGTGCCTGTAGATCACGGTCCGTTCGGAAAGGCCTTTGGCCCGCGCCGTCATGATGTAATCCTGGCGGACCACTTCCAGCATGTTCGCCCGCATGTACCTGGAAAGCCCGGCGAGCCCCCCGAAGGCGGACAGGAGCACCGGCAGGATGAGATGCCGGAGAAAGTCCCAGAAGGCCATCCCCGGCGGCAGGTATTCGTAGTTCAGGGAGCGGATGCCGGAAATCGGCAGCCACCCCAACTGGACCCCGAAGAGGATCATCAGCAGGAGCGCAAGCCAGAAGGTGGGGACAGCGAAGCCGACAAAGACCAAAACGCCGGTTATCCGGTCGAAGAGTGAATCCTGGCGGACGGCGGAGATCACCCCCAGCGGGATGGCGACAAGGAGGATCATAAGCAGGGAGAGGACGTTCAGAAGGATCGTGATCGGCAGCCTCTCCAGGATCTTGTCCGCCACCGGCCGGCGGTCCGTCGAAAAGGAGATCCCCATATCCAGAACGGCCAGTTTCCCCACCCAGCGGAGGTATTGCTCGTAGAGGGGTTTGTCCAAGTCGTACATCGCCCGCAGCCGCTCCTTCATCTCCACGGAGGCGCGCGGGTTCATCTGGGTCTGCAGATCGGTGGGAGAGCCGGGCGCCAGGCGCATCACTGCAAAGCAGATCACCGTTATCCCGATCAGCAGAGGCGCCATGAAGAGCAGTCTTTTCGCGATGTGGCGGAGCACCCTTATTCACCTCCCTCTTTGCCGTCTCAAAGGCCCGCATATGCAGCTCTCACCGTAATTGGCCGTAGCGCCCCGTTTATCACAAGCCGCCCCTTTTCACAACCGGCTATTCGGGACCGCCAATGACGGCCCCCCGCCGGCCATTGACAGAAGCCCCGTGTTCTGTTATTAAAAACAAAAGGTTTTTTCGGAGGCTGCGGGGAAACGGGAAAATGCGGTCCCTGGGTCTGAGTCTTGGTGAATAAGAAGCGAGGAGGGGGATTGCCAGGAAAAAAGGAAAGTGAATCGCGGAAGAGGGCGCTAATGTGCGTTAACGCGTCCCTGGAAAAAAAGGCAAGGGATCTCGCCATCCTCAACGTGGCGGAGATCTCCGCCTTTGCCGATTATTTCATCATCTGCTCCGGAGGCTCCGACCGCCAGGTCCGGGCCATCGCTTCGGCCATCCAGGAGAGCCTGAAAAAGGCGGGGATCTCGCCCCTGGGGGTTGAGGGGGAGGCGGCGGGGACATGGATCCTGCTGGACTACGACGACCTGATTATCCACGTCTTCCTCGATACCGTCCGGACCTTCTATGACCTCGAAAGGCTCTGGGCGGAGGCGCCCCGGATGGCCGTTCCCGACGACGCGGTTTCTCTCAAGACGCTGGCAAAAGGGATGTAGCCTTGAAAGAGGTCCTGACCGGGCTCGCCGACCTGATCTTTCCGCCGCGCTGCCTCACCTGCGGCGTCCTGCTGGAGAGGCGCGACTCCCTTCCCTTCTGTCCCCCGTGCCTGTCCGGGATCCGCTACATTCGCTCCCCCCTGTGTCCCCGTTGCGGGATCTCCTTTCCCCTCCCGGAGGGGGAGGACCATCTCTGCGGTGATTGCCTCGCGACTGAGAGGCCCTATGCCGCCGCCCGCGCCGTCGGCTATTACGAATCAACGCTGCTGACGGCAATCCACCTCTTTAAATACCGGGGTAAGACGGGGATCGGCGAAGCCCTGGGAAGAATCATGGCAGATTTCGCGGGTGGGATCTGGGACATGAATGCATTTTCGCTGCTCATGCCGGTCCCCCTGCACCGTAAAAGGTTGCGGGAGAGGGGTTTCAATCAGGCGGCTGTTCTGGCGCGCGCGCTGTCGAAGCGCTTTTCGCTTCCCCTTGACTTAATGACGCTGCGGCGCGAGGTCCCGACGCCACCGCAGGTCGGCCTGGGCCGGAATGAACGGCAGGCCAACGTAAGGGGCGCCTTTGCGGTCAGGAAACCGGAGAAGATCGCCGGCCGGAGGATTCTGCTGGTGGATGACGTCTTCACCACGGGGAGCACGCTGTCGGAATGTGCGGCCGTCCTGATGCAGGCGGGGGCCGATGCGGTCGCCGTCCTCACGCTCGCCCGGGCGGTCCGCGGCAGTGACGCGCCGGAAAATGGGGAGGGGGATAAACAATGAAGAAGATCCTGGGCTGGGAAGAATTGAAGCGGGAAACGGATCGCCTCCGGGGAGAGGGGAAAAAAATCGCCTTCACCAACGGCTGCTTCGACATCCTGCATGTCGGCCATGTCCGCTATTTGCAGGAGGCGCGCCGGACGGGTGATGTTCTCATCCTCGGCCTGAACAGCGACGTCTCCGTCCGGGCAATCAAGGGGGACAGGCGGCCGCTCGTCCCCCAGCAGGAGCGCGCCGAGGTTGTTGCCGCGCTTGCGTCCGTGGATTACGTGACCGTTTTTGACGAAACGACGCCGCTGAAACTCATCGAATACCTGCGGCCGGATTGCCTCGTCAAGGGCGGCGACTGGCGGGAAGAGGCGGTCGTGGGACGGGACGCGGTGCATTCCTGGGGCGGAAAGGTCGTCATCGTCCCGCTGACCGAGGGGGCCTCCACGACCGGCATCGTGGAAAAGATCGGCCGGATATACGGGGAAGACTGATATGCTGGGAGTTTTCCAAAGCCGTTATTTTTTTTCTTTACAAAATCATCGTCATCATGTATGAGGGTTCTCCCAAAAAATCGACCAGCGGGAGATGGTGAGCGAATTGCCGAAAACGACCCTGACAACGGAAAAAATCGAGTTCTTCCGATACATGCTGTCCCAGAAGATAAACGAACTACTGGGAGAGGCGGGCAAAACCGTGTCGGAAATGACCAGCAGCGTCAAGGAAAACTACCCCGACCCCAACGACCGGGCCTCGCTCGAATCGGACCGGAACTTCGAACTCAGGATCCGCGATCGGGAGAGAAAGCTGATCATCAAGATGCAGGAGGCTATCAAACGGATGGACGACGGCGTCTTCGGCATCTGCGATGTATGCAGCGGCCCTATCTCCGAAAAGCGGTTGATGGCCCGACCGGTGACCACCCTCTGCATCGACTGCAAGATGAAGCAGGAGAAGATGGAAAAGCTCAAGGGAGAGTAACCGCCCGTTCTCCTGCAACCCCAGACGAGGATTCTCCACCCGCCGTTCCCCTCCTTGTCCCCCCCTTTGCGGGGAGCGAAGAGGGATTCTTTTCAGGACCACATCGGATGTTTGTCAGGGTTGCCATCCAGATCCCCTCCGCGAAGACTTTCCTCTACTCCGTCCCCGGAACGTTGGTCCCATTTGTCGCCGTAGGAAAGCGGGTCGTCTGCCCCTTCGGAAAACGGCGGGTGACCGGCTTCATAGTCGCCGTTATGCCCGAGGCAGTCCGCGACGGGGACATCCGCGAGATTCTCGATATTCCCGATCCGGAACCCCTGTTTGACCGTGAAGAGCTCGCCTTCTACGAGTGGATCGCCGCTTACTACCTCCACCCCCCGGGAAAGGTACTGGGCGAGATCCTCCCCGGCGGGATCGACGTCAAGAGCGAGAAGTGGTTCCGTCTCGCGGAGACACCTCCGGCAACGGAGCTCCATCTCTCTTTTGCACAACAGGAACTCCTGAAGCTCCTGGCCCCCTGTCCGCGAGGTCTTTCCCTCAACCGTCTCCGCCGGGCGGCGGGGAAAAAAGACCTGTACGCTGATCTCCGGCGCCTCGAAGCGGCGGGGCTGGTGGTCTCCGAGGCACGCATGAACCGGCCGGCGGTGAGGGTGAAAAAGGAGAGATGGGCCGGCCTGATTTCCCCGCCTCCCCCCGGAATGAGACTTACGGAAAAACAGGCCGCCCTCGTCGCCCTCCTCCGGGAGCGCGGCGATGCGCCGGTCAGCGACCTGAAGGGGCTATTCGACAACGCCGCCGCTTTCCTCCGTGTTCTCAAAGAAAAAGGCGTCATCCGCCTCTATGAAAAGGAGGTCTGCCGCGGTCCAGGCGGCGCCCCCCCGATCGGCGGAAACGGCAGCGGCATCGTCCTGAATGCCGCGCAGAAAGCGGCGCTCGGCGAGATCCGCGCCTGTCTCGACGCGAAGCGCTTCTCCCCCTGCCTCCTCCACGGCGTGACCGGGAGCGGCAAGACCGAGGTCTATCTCCAAGCCATCGCCGATGTTCTCAAGGACGAAGGCGGTGCGATCTATCTCGTCCCGGAGATCGCCCTCACGGCGCAGCTTCTGGCCCGCATCTGCGGCCGGTTTCCGGAGCGGGAGATCGCGGTCCTCCACAGCGGCGTCTCCCGGAGCGCCCGGTACGATCAATGGAAACGGATCCGGCGGGGCGAGGTCCGGGTGGTCGTGGGCGCCCGGTCGGCCCTTTTCGCGCCGGTCCGGAACCTCAGACTGGTCATAGTGGATGAGGAACACGATCCCTCCTACAAACAGGACGACCGCCTCCGTTACAACGCCCGGGACCTCGCCCTGGTCAGGGGCCGCCTCTCGCAGGCGACTGTGCTCCTCGGTTCGGCCACGCCGGCGATCCAGAGCTATTTTCACGCGGCCGAAGGCCGTTACCGCCTCCTGAACCTGCCCGGCCGGATCGACGACCGGCAACTACCCACGGTCGAGGTGGTCGATCTGAGGACGGCAAGGGACGAACAGGGCCGGACACCGCTCCTCTCCGGTCCCCTCGTCGCTGCGATCCGGGAAACCCTGGCGGACGGGAAGCAGGCCCTTCTCTTTCTGAACCGGCGCGGGTTCCACACCTTTCTTATCTGCCCGGCCTGCGGCCACGTCTTTTCCTGCCCGAACTGCGAGATCGCCCTTACCCACCACGCCGCCGCCGGCGTCCTGAAATGCCATCACTGCGACTTCGCCGCGCCGGCCGATCCTCTCTGCCCGAAATGCCGGCAGCCGGTCCGCAGCCACGGAGCGGGGACAGAGAGGGTGGAGGAGGAGGCAAGAAGGTTCTTTCCGGAGGCCCGCATCGCCCGGATGGACAGCGACACCACCTCCCGGAAGGGCGAGGCGGAGAGGATCCTCCGGGGTCTTGACCGGCGGGAGATCGATATCCTCGTCGGCACACAGATGATCACCAAGGGACACGACTTTCCGGAGATCATCCTCGTAGGAGTCGTCGCCGCCGACGCCTCCCTGAACATCCCGGATTTCCGGGCCGCCGAGCGGACCTTCCAGATCCTGACTCAAGTGTCGGGCCGGGGCGGCCGGGGCGACCGGCCGGGCAGGGTCGTCATCCAGACCTTCAATCCGGGCAACTACGCCATCACCCGGGCGATGAAACACGATTACAAGGGATTCTACTCGGACGAGCTCCCCCTGCGCCGGCAGCTCGGCTATCCGCCCTTCTCCCGCCTCATCGGCTTCCACTTCTCCAGCCTGAAGAAGGAGGGGGAAAAGGCGGTCCGGGAGATCGGCAGGGAAGCCCGGGAGCTGGCCCGAGGGCTTGCCGGGGGCAGTGCGGACGTCATCGGCCCTGCGGAGTCCCCCCTCGCCCGCCTCCGGGGGCGCTACCGCTGGCAACTCCTCTTGAGGGGAAAGGAGAGCGGTCCCCTCCATGTTCTCGCCCAAAGGCTTATGGAGAAAGCCCGGCGCAACGGCCTGAAGATCCAGGTGGATGTTGATCCGGTCAATTTCATGTAGGTGATGATCATGCCCAAACCGCGTCTGCTCTTCATGGGTACGCCCGAATTCGCCGTCCCGGCCCTGAAGGAACTCGTCCGCAGCGGCTATCCCGTCATAGGCGTCGTAACGCAGCCGGACCGCCCCCGGGGAAGGGGCAGGAGGGAGACTGCGCCTCCCCCCGTCAAGATCGCCGCGGAAGGCCTCGGCTTGAAAGTCTTCCAGCCGGCGCGGGCCGGCGACGCCGCATTCCTCGAAACCTTCCGGGCTTTGGCGCCGGAGCTGGTGGTCGTCGCGGCCTTCGGCCAGATCCTGCCCGAAGAGATCCTCTACGGCCCAAGGCTGGGCTGCATCAACATCCACCCGTCGCTCCTGCCGAAATACCGGGGGGCGGCGCCGATCAACTGGGCGCTGATCCGCGGCGAGCAAAAGACCGGCGTCACGATCATGCGGATGGACGATGGGGTGGATACGGGAGATATTCTCCTTCAGGAGGAGACCCCGATCCTTCCGGAGGAAAACTATGGGATCCTCCATGACCGGCTGGCAAACATGGGCTCTGAACTCCTCCTCATCGCCCTGGCGATGCTCCAGACAGGTACGTTCCAACCGCGCCGCCAGGACGGCTCTTTGGCCACCTACGCACCCCGTCTGACAAAGGAGGACGGCCTTATCCGCTGGGACGCCGGGGCGCAGGACATCGTCTGCCTCATCCGGGGGCTCTCTCCCCTCCCCTGCGCCTACACATTCCTCGCCGGACGAAAACTGAAGATTCTTGCGGCCGCGGCGGAAGGTGCGGCCGCCGCCGGGAAACCGGGAACGGCCGCCGGGGAGACGGCCGCCGGTCTGCGCGTCGCGGCAAGAGACGGATACGTCCTGTTGAAGGAGGTCCAACTGGAAGGCAGAAACCGCCTGTCGTGCGGGGAGTTTCTCCGGGGCTGCCGGATCGCGCCGGGACAGGTCCTCGGTTGAATCCCCTTGAGGACGAAATCCACGATGAAGCACTGAAAAAAGAAAAGTGCTTTTTGATCAGAGGGAAAAAGGAATGCCGCCGCGGAACGCAAGACAGCTTGCCGTTGAGATCCTCAATCGGATCGACAAGGGCGGCGCCCATGCGGAGCCACTCCTCAATGCCGCCCTTTCGGGAACGGCGTTTGCCGATCCCCGCGATCGGGGGCTCCTCACGGAGCTGGTGTACGGCACGCTCCGCATGAGGGGCCGCCTGGACTGGATCATCGGCCGGCTCTACCTGGGGGATGAGGCCGGCCTGGAAACGTCGGTCAAGAACATGCTGCGGACCGGGATTTACCAACTCCTGTTCGCCGATCGGATCCCCGCCTTCGCAACGGTGAACGAAGCCGTCGGCATCGCCAGAAAAATCTGTCCCGCCGCCGCGGGGCTGGTCAACGCTCTGCTCCGCAGCTTCCTCCGGAAGAAGGAAACCATCGCCTGGCCGGCAATGGCGAAGAACCCCGGGAAGGCGATCTCCGTCCTCGAATCCCACCCCCTTTGGCTCGTCGAGCGCTGGCTCGACAGCTACGGCATCGATGAAACCATCGCCATCTGCCGGGCGAACAATGCCATCCCGCCGCTCATGCTTCGCTTTAATTCCCTCAAGACGTCGCGCGAAGGGGCGATCGCGGCGCTCGCCTTGGAAGGAGCCGCCGCCGCGCCTGCTCCCTTCTCCCCCGACGGCCTGATCCTCGCCACCCCGGCGCCGGGCCTCCGGGACATGACCTGCTTCCGGGAGGGATTGATAAGGATCCAGGACGAGGCCTCGCAACTCGTCTCCCTGCTGGTCACCCCGGAACCGGGCGGGCGGGTCCTCGACCTCTGTGCCGGGACGGGAGGAAAGACTCTTCACCTCGCCGCCCGGATGGAAAACCGCGGCCGGATCACGGCGGTTGATCTCCGCCCGGAAAAGCTGCGGCAGCTTCAAGAGGAGGCAGCGAGGCTGGGCGCGACCATTATAGAGACACAGGCGACGGATGCGGCGGATATCCCGGAGACTTGGCGCGGGGCGTTCGACCGCGTCCTTTTGGACGCCCCCTGCTCCGGTTTGGGGACGCTCCGCCGGAACCCGGAGATCCGCTGGCGGCTCGCCCCGGCGGACCTCGAAAAATGCAGGCAGATCCAGGAGCGTCTCCTTATGAGCGCCGCGAGTTGCGTGAAACCGGGCGGCCGTCTGATCTACAGTGTCTGCGCCGTCACGCCGGATGAGAACGAAGCGGTTGTCGAGGGCCTTCTCGCCGACCGCCCTGATTATACACTGTCGCCGCCGGAAGCCGCCCGGGGAATCCCCCCGGCGCTTATCGATCAAGCCGGTTTCTTCCGGAGTTTCCCCCACCGCCACGGCACGGACGGCTTCTTCGCGGCCGTTTTCGTCCGCTTACCATAATCGGCACCCGCCCAGTCGAAAAGTCGCATTGCCAGCCTCCCGTTTCTATTCCTTTTTCTAATATTTTGACAAAAAGAAGACGTTTTGAGATACAGTCATATATCAACAGCCATGACGGTGATTTTGTCCTGCAAGAAACCAACATAGTCAGCGGAGGCAGTAGAAAAATGCAAGCATTTATCCTCAACGAAATCCTGGTCATCCTGCTGCTTTCGGTCGTCGTGCTCTACCTCTGCCAGCGGCTGCGGCTGCCGATCATCGTCGGGTTCCTGCTGACCGGCGTCATCGCGGGGCCGCACGGATTCGGGCTGGTCCGGGAATTGGAGGCGGTCCAGACCCTGGCGGAAGCGGGCGTCGTACTGCTGCTTTTCACCATCGGCCTGGAATTCTCCTTCCGGCGCCTGCTCCAGATCCGCAAAACGGTCCTGCTGGGCGGTTCGCTGCAGATCGCAATGACGGCGCTGGTCGGATTCGCCGCGATGAAGCTCCTTGGTTACCGGTTCAACGAGGCCCTCTTCGCCGGTTTTCTCCTGTCGCTCAGCAGCACGGCCATCGTCATGAAGACCCTCCAGGAACGGGCCCAGATCGAAACGCCCCCCGGAAACGCCGCGCTCGGCATCCTGGTCTATCAGGATATCGCCGTCGTGCCGATGATGCTGCTGGTCCCGCTGATCGCGGGCGCCGCGCCGGACAGCGGCGGCTCTCCCGTTCTGCTGGCCGCCAAGATCGTCGGGATCGTCGTCCTCGTCCCGTTTCTCTCCAAGTGGCTCGTTCCGAGGATCTTCTTCGGGATCGCCAAGACCCGCAGCCGGGAGCTGTTTCTGCTCACGACGATCTCCCTGTGCATGGCCGTCGCCTGGCTGACCCACGCGGCCGGCCTCTCCCTGGCCATCGGCGCCTTCCTGGCGGGCCTGATCATCTCCGAATCCGAGTACAGCCACCAGGCCCTCGGGGACATCCTGCCGTTTCGGGACGTATTCACGAGCTTCTTTTTCGTCTCGATCGGCATGCTGCTCGACGTCGGCTTTTTCCTCCGGCACCCCCTCCTCCTGCTTCTGGCGGCCGCGGGCGTCCTGACACTCAAAGCCTCGGTCGCGGGCGCCGCTTCGTTTTTCTCCGGTCTCCCCCTCCGGTCGGCCCTCATTGCCGGCATCGCGCTGGCCCAGGTCGGCGAGTTCTCGTTCATCCTATCGCAGGCGGGCGTTCCCTACGGTCTGGTCTCCGGCGATTTCTATCAGGCGTTCCTGGCGGTCTCCATTCTCACGATGATGGCGACGCCCTCCCTGATCGCCGCGGCGCCCGCCGTCGCGGCGGCCCTGGGCAGGTTCCCGATGCCGGAAAAACTGAAACAGGGGATGGCCCCCGGGCAGGGGGAGAAGACCGCCCCGCGGGAAAACCACCTGATCATCGTCGGCTTCGGCTTGAACGGAAGGAACCTGGCGCGTGCGGCGCGCGCGGCCGGCATCGACCATACGATAATCGAGATGAATCCCGCCGCGGTCAGGAGCGAAAGGGCAAAAGGGGAGCCGATCTTCTTCGGGGACGCCACCCAGCAGTCCATCCTCCTGCATGCAGACATCCGGCAGGCCAGGACCCTGGCGGTCGTGATCAACGATCCGGCGGCCACGCGCCGGATTACGGAGCTTGCCCGGAGGCTCAACCCGCGGGTCTACATCCTTGTCCGGACGCGCTTCGTCTCCGAGATCAACGCCCTGATCGAGCTGGGGGCCAACGACGTCATCCCGGAAGAATTCGAGACCTCGGTGGAGATCTTCAGCCGCATCCTGGCGAGATATTTCATCCCGAAGGAGGAGATCGAAAGGATGATCTCGGACATCCGCTCCGAGAGGTATGAGATGTTCCGGAGCCTCCCGCGCAGCATCCAGCCTTCCTGCACGCTGCAAAGCTGCCTGCCGGATCTGGAGATCGCCTCCTTCCGCATAGAGGACGGCGCCGCCGTAATCGGGAAGACGCTTCAGGAAACGGAAATGCGCAAGCGGCACGGCGTCACGCTCCTGGCGGTCAACCGCGATGCCCGGATCATTTCCAATCCGGAGGCAGGCATGAGATTCGCCGCGGGAGACATCCTGTTCGTCGTGGGGGATGCGAAGAATATCCAGCAGGTCAGGCGCATATTTACATCAGGAGAGAAATAACGACCTCGTTTCCCTGTTCAGTTCGGGATCATCCGCGCCCGAGGGCGGTTTCCCCCCGTCCCCCGGCGCTTGCGCCGGCGGGGTGCTCCCGTGGCCTGCGCCTTCATGAATACAATTGACTTGCAAAGCGGAAAAATGATAGAAGTCTTCCCCTTCATACGGGGGGACGGAATATCCAGCAAACGCATGGGGGCGGGAAGCAACGCGGCGCCCTGAAAGCAGGAGGGAACATGTTTATCGAACAGCGCCAGGTTGGCCAGATGGCGGTTTTCGCGTACCTGGTGGGCGACGAGCAAAGCGGCGAGGCGCTCATAATCGATCCGGCGGCGGATACGGAGGCGATCATCGCCGCGGCCCAAAAGAGAAAGGTCAGGATCAAATACATAGTGAACACCCACGGGCATGTGGACCACATCGGCGGCAACGTCGATATGAAAAAGGAGACGGGCGCGGCGATCCTCATCCATGAGGAAGACGCCGGGATGCTCGTCGACACCCCGCCGACGATGCTCCGGATGTTCGGGGCGAAACAATCGCCCCCGGCCGACAGGACCCTCAGGGAGGGCGACGTCATAGAGATCGGCGCAATCGGGCTGCGGGTCATTCATACGCCCGGTCATTCCCCGGGGAGCATCGTCCTGCACGTGGACGGCTACGCCTTTACCGGCGACACCCTCTTCGTCGAGGCCGTGGGCAGGACCGATTTTCCCGGCGGCTCCTGGGAGGTCATGTCCGACTCGATCCAGCAGAAACTCTGCACCCTTCCGGATGAAACGATTGTCCTGCCGGGCCACAACTACGGCAGCAGGCCAACCTCCACGATCGGCCACGAGAAGAGATTCAATCCTTTTTTAAGATAGCAAAAACGCGAGGGAATAAACCATGAAACATTCGGGACTCATGAATACGGATTTTACCTCCCTGCCTCTGGCCAGCAAGGGAAAGGTCCGCGACATTTACGCCCTCGATTCCGGCCTCCTGATCGTCGCGACCGATAGGATTTCGGCCTTCGATGTCGTCATGCCGAACCCCGTTCCGGGAAAAGGCGAGGTGCTGACCCGCATGTCCGCCTTCTGGTTTGGAAAGATGAGCGACATTATTCCGAATCACCTCGTCTCGACAAACCCGGACGAATTCCCCGCCGCCTGCGCCCCCTACCGCGAGGTCCTCAAGGGCCGGAGCATGCTGGTGAAAAAGGCGAAGCCTCTGCCAGTGGAGTGCGTCATCCGCGGCTACCTGAGCGGCTCGGGGTGGAAGGATTACAGCGCGGGGAAACCGGTTTCCGGGATCGCCCTCCCTGCCGGATTAAAGGAGTCGTCGCGGCTGCCGGAACCCATTTTTACGCCCTCCACCAAGGCGCCGGACGGGGAGCACGACATGCCGATCAGCCGCGCGGAGATGGCGAACATCATCGGCTCCGAGCTTACCGACCAGGTCGTGCGGACGGGCCTCGCCGTCTATGAAAGGGCCGTCGCCATCGCCGCCGGGGCGGGGATCATCATTGCCGACACCAAGATGGAATTCGGCCTTCTCGACGGGGAGTTCATCCTCATCGACGAGCTGCTCACCCCCGACTCCTCGCGGTTCTGGCCCAGGGACGATTACGAGGAAGGCAGACCTCAGAAGAGTTTCGACAAGCAGTTCCTGCGGGATTACCTCCTGTCCATCCAGTGGGATCAGAAGCCGCCGGCGCCGGAACTCCCCGCCGAGATCATAGAGAAAACGGCTGAAAAATACCGCGAGGCCCTCAGGCGCCTGGTCGGTTAGACCCTCCGATTGACAGAGGGAGGACGGATTGTTATTTTACGCCGGGAAGATCAACTTGGAAGGACATAGAATGGTCGAATGACGACAAAACGCGATTACTATGAAATCCTGGGCCTGGGAAGAAACGCCTCGGAAGAAGAGATAAAGAAGAGCTATCGCAAACTCGCCATGCAGTATCACCCGGACCGCAACCCGGGAAACCACGTCGCGGAGGATAATTTCAAGGAAGCGGCCGAGGCCTACGAGGTCCTCAGCGATCCGGAAAAACGGCAGATCTACGACCATTACGGCCATGAAGGTCTGACCGGCACCGGATACCGGGGCTTCTCCGGTTTCGAAGACATCTTTGCGAGTTTCGGGGATATCTTCGGCGACGTCTTCGGCTTCGGCGCCGGCCGCTCCCGCTCGCGGACGGCGGCCCGGGCGGGCGCCGACCTGCGCTACGATCTCCGGATCTCTTTTATGGAGAGCGCCCTGGGCGCCGGCAGAGAAATAAATTTGGAGAAGTACGTCCTCTGCTCCTCCTGCCGGGGATCGGGCTGCGCCCCGGGCGCCTCTCCCAAGGTTTGCGCCCGCTGCCACGGGAGGGGTCAGGTAACTCAGTCCAGCGGCTTCTTCAGCATCAGCACGACCTGCTCCCAGTGCCGGGGACAGGGAAGCGTGATAACGGCCCCCTGCCGGGAATGTTCGGGAGGGGGAAAAGTCAAGGTTGCCAAGACCGTCCAGCTCAAGATACCCGCGGGCGTGGAAACCGGGTCCCGGCTCCGGCTGCGCGGTGAAGGCGAGGAGGGTGACTACGGAGGGCCCAATGGAGACCTGTACGTCTTCATCGACGTGGAACAGCATGAGATCTTCCAGCGCAGCGGCGACGACATCTACTGTCGCCTCCCCATCTCCTTTGTCGAGGCGGCCCTGGGAGGGAGCGTGGAAGCCCCGACGCTCGAGGGGAAGGAAAAACTGAAGATCCCCCGGGGAACGCAGTCGGGCAAGATCTTTCGCCTGAAGGGGAAGGGAATCGCGCATCTGCGCGGATACGGCCGGGGCGACCAGATCATTGAGACGGTGATCACCGTGCCCGAAAATCTGACGAAGAAACAGGAAGCGTTGCTCAAGGAATTCGCAAAGTCAAGCAGCGAAGAGATGTACCATTAGGACGCCAGAGGCGGAAAACCATGCAGAAAGGAAAAATCATGCGGAAAAAGATAAATGGGATCACACTTCTTGTCATGGGCGTCTTGCTGATCTCCGGCTGCGCGGCGGCGCTGGTCGGCGGGGCGGCGGTGGGCGCGGGATCGGGAACCTACTTCTACATCAACGGCGAGTTGAAAACCGACTATTACCAATCGTTCGACTCGGTCTGGAAGGCCTGTGAAAAGACGGTGGCGGATATGCGCGGGGTGGACGTGCGGCCGGACAAGGAGATCGGCAAGGGGAAAATAACGACCGTCATCGAGGACGAAAAGGTCCAGATCGCGGTCGCCTACAAGGCCAAGAACGTGACAACTGTCTCCATACGGGTCGGCCTGATCGGCAATAAGCTCTCCTCCCAGTTGATCCACGACAAGATCGGGGACAACCTGGTCAGAAGATAGGCGCGTCTGTTCGGCTAACGGAAGCGGCTGATGAAAAAAAAGGTGATAGCGGGCCTGGCGCTGGGCGCCCTGCTGGCTTACCTCTCCGTCCGGGGGATTCAGCTCCAGGGGGTGGCCTACGGCTTCCGGATGATACGCTACGGATATGCCGTACCCGTCGTGGCGGCGCTGTTTCTAATGCAAGCACTGCGCTCCTTCCGCTGGGGGCTCATCCTCAACCCACTCGAAAAGATCGATCAGTTATCCCTTTTTTCAGTCACCAGCGTGGGTTTTCTGGCTATCATCGCCGTTCCGGCGCGCCTGGGAGAGCTGGTCAGGCCCTATCTCATCACGAAAAAGAGCCGGATCCCGATGAGCTCCGCCCTCGGCACCATCTTCGTCGAACGGCTGCTCGACAGCATCACTCTTCTGATCATCGCCGTTTGCATCCTCTTTTTCATCCCGCTGCCGCCGTGGGTCGTCCGCTCCGGCTTCCTGTTGCTGCTGGCGACGGTCGCGCTCCTGATCCTGATGTTTATTGCTGTCGTCAAACGGGAAACCTTGCCTGTGATCCTTGGCCCCCTTCTCGGAAGGCTGCCGGCGCGCTATGCCGAGCGGTTAAAAGGCGCCATCGCCCGTTTCATCGAAGGATTCAGGATTATGGCCGACCCGGCGCTCCTGATATCCGTCAGCGCGCTGTCGATCATCATCTGGCTCGTCGACGTGCTCGCAATCCAGCTGCTCTTCCTCGCCTTCGACTTCCGGCTCCCCGCAGCGGCCGCATTTGTCCTGATGATCATCCTGATCATCGGGATCGCCATCCCCACCGCGCCCGGCTTCATCGGAAACTGGCACTACTTCTGCGTCCTGGGTCTCGGCATCTTCGGAATCCCAAAAACGGACGCTCTGACCTTTGCTATCATCTACCACTTCCTTTCCGTCGGGATCGTGATCGCACTCGGGTTGATCTTTCTCCCCTTCAACCGCTTCTCCGTTTCCGACCTCCGCCGCCAGGCGGGCGCCTGAACCTGGTTGAAATCAATCGCCCTTGACCTCAAGACCGTAGCTCTTGATCTTCTTATGGAGATGGCTCCGCTCCAGGCCGATTGCCTCCGCGGTACGGGAGATGTTGCCCTCGAATTCGCGGAGCTTGCGGAGGATGTACTGCCGCTCGAAATCCTGTTTCGCACCCCGGAAAGAATCGGCGGCGATATCCGCTTCGGGCGGAACCGCCTCCGTTTTCCCTTCCTCGAACAGCGGCGGGATGTCGGACTTCGAGATGACGGAGGTCGGCGTCATGATAACCAGCCGCTCGATGATGTTTTTCAGTTCCCGAACGTTCCCGGGCCAGTCATGTCTCATCAGGACGGAGATCGCCTCATCGGCGATCCGCTTTTCCGGCTCATTTTCCTTGAAGGCAAAATCCTTCAGGAAACGTTCGACCAGCGGGGGGATGTCCTCCTTCCGGTCGCGCAGCGGGGGGATCCGGAGCGGGATGACGTTCAGCCGGTAGTAGAGGTCCTGCCGGAACCGACCCGCCTCCATCTCCTTTTCCAGGTCTTTATTGGTGGCGGCCAGAACCCGCACATCGGTAGGTATGAGCCTGTTGCCGCCGACCCGTTCAAATTTCTTTTCCTGGAGTATCCTGAGCACCTTGGCCTGGGCCTTGAGGCTCATGTCGGCAACCTCATCGAGAAAGATGGTCCCCTCGTCGGCCAGATCGAACTTTCCCCGTTTCTTTGCGGTGGCTCCGGTGAAAGCGCCTCTTTCATGCCCGAACAGTTCGCTCTCGATGAGGTCCTCCGGGATCGCCGCACAGTTGACCTCGATGAACGGCTTCTGGGCCCTCCGGCTCTGGCGGTGAATGGAACGCGCCACCAGCTCCTTCCCCGTTCCGTTTTCCCCCATGATCAGGATCCAGGCATTGGTCGGGGAAACTATGCCGATCATCTCCTTGAGCTCCTGGATCAGGGGACTGACGCCCGTCAGTTCGTATTCGTGGCTGACCTTCTGTCTGAGGAGGATGTTTTCCTCTTCCAGTCCGGCCAGGGCCAGGGCGTGGTTGACCGCCAGGATAACCTTTTCGAGCGAGAGGGGCTTTTCGATGAAATCGAAGGCCCCGAGTTTGGTCGCCTTCACGGCCGTTTCGATGGTGCCGTGGCCCGACATCATGATGACCTGGAGCTGCGGATGGCCGGCCTTGAGCGAATTGAGGACCTCTATCCCATCCATCCCCGGAAGCCAGATATCCAGGAGGACCAGGCTGGGCATCTCCTCTTCCACAATCCGCAGCGCCTCCTCTCCGCTTGCGGCTGCGATCGCTTCATATCCCTCGTCCACCAGAATCCCCGCCAGGGTCTGGCAGATGCTTTCCTCATCGTCCACAATCAGGATTGTCTTGTTCATCGGTCCGCCTTGCCTGCCTTGCAGCCCTCCCGGAAAAGGGCGGGTGTCATGCCTGCCGGGCATCGGGAACGGGCAGTTCAAAAGCCACGACGGTCCCCGCCGGCGAGTTGTCCGTAACGCTGACCCGGCCGTGATGATCGGCGATAATGGAATTGACGATCGCCAGCCCCAGTCCCGTTCCTGTCCGTTTTGTGGAAAAGTATGGTTCGAACATCTTTAGCTTATAATCGGGCGGAATGCCACAGCCGTTGTCGGCCACCTCCACGGTCACCTTCCGTCCTTCCCCGTCCAGGATCGTTTTGACTTCGATCCTGCCGCCCTGTCGGCCGACCGCCGCGACGGCATTGTCCAGGAGATTGACCATCACCCGCCGGATCTGTTCCGGATCGAGCATCAGCGGCGGGATGCCATCGCCCCGCTGGAAATCGAAGACTATCTCCTTGTGGGCGTCCTGAAAAAGGGTCACGGGATCGCGGATCACCTCATTGAGGTCGTTGCGGGCCAGGCTCGTCACCGGAAGCCGCGAATAGCGGGAGAATTCGTTCACGAGATTCTTCAGGACATCGACCTGGTCGATTATCGTTTTTGTGCATTCCTGAAATACCCCCCCATCCTCCCCCAGGCGGTCGCCGTATTTTCTCTGGAGCCTCTGGGCGGAAAGCTGGACGGGCGTGAGAGGGTTCTTGATCTCATGGGCCATCCGCCTGGCCACCTCGCGCCAGGCCGCCGCCCGCTCTGCCCTCTGCAACTGGGTCAGGTCTTCGAACACCACAACCATGCCCATGTCGTTCCCCTCGTCGTCATGGATCATCGTCACCGTCATCAACAGGGTTATCCCCCGTTCCCTGAGGGTCAGGTCGATCTGCTTTTCGATGACGCTTTCCCCCCGTTCCCGCATCTCCCGGAGGATCTTCTCCGCCAGGGCGCGGTGCTCCGGGATGAGGACCTCATCATATCGCCGGCCCAGAACCCTTTGATTCCTGATGCCTAACATACTTTCCGCCGCCTGGTTGATAGTGGTAATGACGCCGTCTCTGTCAATGGAGATAACTCCGGCGGAGACGTTGCGCAGGATCGTTTCCGTATACTTGCGCCGCTGCTCCAGATCAAGATAGGCCTGTTCGAGTCCCTGTTTGCTCCCTTTGAGATCCAGCGTCATCTGATTGAATGCTTTGCCGAGGACGCCGATCTCGTCGTCGGCGACGATATCTATTTGGTGGTTTAGATCCCCCTGGGCAATCCTTCGGGTTGCCTCGGCCAGGTCCTGAATCGGAACGGTAATGCCCTTGGCGAGGTAGAGTCCGAACCAGGTCGCCGAAAAGATGATCAGCAGCATGACGATGAAGAGGGTGACGATGTATCCGAACTTGATCGGCGTCTTCAGAAGGGTCAATTGCCGGTACTCTTCCGATGTTCTTGAGATCACGGCGATCTTGTCAACCAGACCGTCCGGGAAATAGTAGCTGGCCATGACAAACCCGATGATCTCCCTCGGGTTCCCCAAAGAATGGATGGGAACGGCGCCCCGGATCAGATCGCCGCCCCCCGCCTGTTCAATCGTGGTTACCTCCTTGCCGGTGTAGAGATCCTCACGCAGTTGCGGAGAAAGGGGCTTGAGGGCGATCTGCGGCCGTTGCTGATCCCGGACGAATACATTATCTTTCTGGTTCTTGATATGAACTTCCAGCATGTTCAGTTTATAGGTCTTGTGCCGCCGCTCGACCAGGGCCTTCAGGTACAGTAATTTACCCTCTTCATAAAGACCGTTTTGCGTTATGTCCCCGCTGAGCTGACGGGCATAGTGTTTCGCCTGATCCGCCGATTGCTGGTAGTATATCTGGGCCACCTCGAGGGTCCTGTTAAGGGCGTCGCCGATCCTCATGCTGAACCAGTTGTCGATGCTGTAGGAGAGGAAGTTGATCGAGACCAGAAACAGCAGTACCGTAGGGATGAGGGACAGGCCGACAAAGGCCGCCACCAGCCTGGTCCGGAGCTTGGAGCCGGCGATCCCGCGGCGGCGTTCATAGATCAACTTCACAAGATTCCGGATAATAAGGAATATCAGCAGGATGATGAGAATGATGTTTATATTGATCAGCCCGAAGATCAGGGCATTCCCGGACAGGGGAAGAACGACCGGCTCGCCGCGGAAGATGCGGCTCTCGAGGTAGGTGACCGCGACGACAAGGATCACCGTAACAAAAATGATGATCCATTCCCGTTTGCGCCTTCTGGCCTCCCGCATATCCAGTTTTGCCGGCCCGCGGATTTTTTTCATCAGTAGAAGAACCCCTTCCGGTACCAGTCGGTTTCGAAATCCCAGAGCGAGACAAAGGGAAAGACCTGATCCATGTGGAGCGGCAGGCGCACCTTGTCCAGTTTCACCTTGATCTCGATGTAGTAATATTGATTCCTCTTCAACACGTTAAGCGGCGCCACGGAAAAGCCGTTCAGATCGGACATCGCCCTCTTGGCGCTCTCAAAATCCCGGAACGACGTTGGTTCATTGGCCCCGTTGCCGGAAACATAGAAGAGTTTCTTGACATTGTCATACTTGATCGTGTGTCTTACAGTCAGACTGATTATTTTCCTGTCCAGCCACCGTAAACGTTCCTGAAAGAGATCCACGAAAAAGGTAAAGGTGGCCGGGACGCCCGCCATGATCGCGGCATCCATCTCCGCAGTGAAACAGTTCACAACCCGGGCGAAGACAAGAACATGACTGGTGTTGTTCGTCACCAGGAGATCCCCGACGGCAGCCTTTTGCGCGCGTAGATGGCCGGGAGAGGCCAGGAAAAACGAAAGGACGATGGTTATGAACAATAATCCGCTCTTTATTCGCATTGATCCCTTTATCGTATCCCGGCATCTTGAAACCGATGCCGGGAACTGCCCCGCATATGAGGGGAAAATAGATTTTTTATGTTATTCTGAATGTTTGGCGGATATACTAAGAAACTGACAGATAAAAAGCAAGGTCTATTTGCGCGGGCACATCCCCCGCGCGGAGGGAGCATTATTTTCAAAGGTCTCAAAGTTGTGAATTCCGGACAGGGGGAGATTCTTTCCTTACGCGGCTGCGGTTGTCGCCTGAACCGGGGTCGGCGACCGGAATGAGACGAGCGGCGGGACGGCAATCTCAGCGGACGATTCCTCGCCGAAACCGCCCGCCATCGTCCAGCACTCCCGCCGGAGCATCAATTCCTTCAGGAGAAGGTTGTTCAGACGGTGCCCCGATTTACAGGCAAAGAAATGACCGATGATCGGGATGCCCAAGAGAGAGAGGTCCCCGATTGCGTCCAGGATCTTGTGTTTCACGAATTCGTCCGGACACCGCAGGCCTTCCTTATTGATGATCCGCTTATCATCGAGGACCACGGCGTTTTTCAGGGATCCCCCGAGAGCCAGTCCCTTGGCCTGCAGGTATTCGACGTCCTTCAGAAATCCAAACGTTCTCGCCGAACAGATCTCCTCCTCATAGGACATAGCGGAGAATTTCAAGTGATATTGCTGCACGCCGATGAAAGGATGGCCAAATTCGATCTTGTAGGTGATCCTGAAATCCGGCGCGGGAAGGAACATCGCCATCCCTTCCCCGTCGGAGACGGAAACCTCCTTTTTGATCAAGAGCAGTTTCTTACCCTTTGCCTGGACCTGCGTGCCGGCCTCCCTGAGAAGATCGACGAAGGGGCGGGCGCTGCCGTCCATGATCGGCACCTCGGGGGCATCCACCTCAACCACCGCATTGTCCACCCCCACTCCTCTGAAGGCGGACATCAGATGTTCCACCGTGGAAACGGTGACGCCGTTGAGACCCAGAGTGGTTGCCAGCGTCGTATCTCTCACGTTGCGGACATCCGCCTTGATCCGATTGTCGCCGCCCATATCCCCGCGGACAAAAACAATCCCCTCGTCGGCGGCGGCCGGCCTGATCACCATGCCGACCTTTCTTCCCGAGTGCAACCCAGTGCTTCTGCAAGCAATTTCTTGTTTTATAGTTCTCTGTAAAAACATGCTCAGCCGTTTTCATCTATTGAGATTCATCAGCCGGACAAAAGGCCAGCCGAGATTTTATTTACAATACGCAACATCTATACCATCTGCGGACTTTCAGTCATGAATAATCATCATCCATTAACCGTCCGGAAATACGCCCGTTCGCCGGCGGCAATTGATTCCCCCCGCGACAACCGCCGGCGGGACGCCCCCCCCGGCTGTGTCGGAATAGACACACCGAAACTGCTTGCAACTCGAAAATCCGCTCCCGAAAGCGCCTTGGAGATTTTTCGATTCACCTCATCCCCGCCCCATTCTTCCGCGGCGGGGGGCAGAATCTCTCCTTTTCACTGTAGATGCAGCCGCAATAGGTCTGCCGGTACATTCCCAGTTCCTTCGACACCCTGACCCCTTCCGCCCAGCCGGCGCGAAAGTCCCGGTAGAGAAAGGGGACCCCGTGCCTCCGGGCCGTTTCCTCTCCGATGTCCCGGATAAGGTCGTGCTTCTGATAGCGGCTGTAGAGGAGGGTGCTGGTGAAGGCGTCGAATCGCCCTTTTTCGGCGATCCGCGCCGCCTGGGAGAGACGCAGATGATAGCAGGCCGTGCACCGTTCCTCCTCGCGAAATACCGTCTGCCGTAGAAACTCCTCGAGAGGGTAGGCCTCCTCCCGGATGATCCGCAGTCCCTGCCGGCCGGCGAAGGTCTCGAGCACGGCGAGGCGCTTTTTGTACTCTTCATAGGGGTGGATGTTCGGATTGTAGAAAAGGCCGCACACCTCGTCTCCTCCTTCCCTAAGGACCCGGAGGGGATAGATGGCGCAGGGGCCGCAGCATATGTGCATTATTATTCTCACCGCAGCCTCATAACCTGGAAATCATCTCCCGGAAGCGCGCATTGTAGATTTTCCTCAGAAGATCTCTTTCTGGTTGCCGCCTATCCAGCGCCTGCCGAAATGCTCGTAGGCCCTGCGCGTTGCTATCCGGCCCCGCGCCGTCCGCTGGAGATACCCCTCCTGGATCAGATAGGGTTCATAGACATCCTCGAGCGTCGCCCTCTCCTCGCCGATCGCGGCCGAAAGATTGTCGATCCCCACCGGACCGCCGTCGAACTTTTCGATCACCGTAATCAGGATGGTCCGGTCCATCTGATCGAATCCCTTCTCGTCCACCTCGAACATCGCCAGGGCGTCCACCGCCACCTCCCTGTTGATCCGTCCCTCCGCCCTGACCTGGGCGAAGTCCCGGATCCGCCGGAGCAGACGGTTGGCGATCCGCGGCGTCCCCCGGGAACGGCAGGCCATTTCTGCCGCCCCGCCGTCATCGATGTCCACGGAGAGGATCTTAGCCGAGCGGCGGATGATGACGGAAAGCTCCTCCGGGGTGTAGAAATCGAACCGGAAGCTCATCCCGAAACGATCCCTTAGCGGCGAGGTCAGAAGCCCGGCCCGCGTCGTGGCCCCGATCAGCGTGAATTTCGGGATCTCCAGCTTCATCGACCGCGCCGACGGCCCCTGGCCGATGAGGATGTCGATATGGAAATCCTCCATCGCCGGATAGAGGATCTCCTCCACGACATGCGACAGGCGGTGGATCTCGTCGATGAAGAGGATGTCCTGTTCGTGCAGATTCGTCAGGATCGCCGCCAGATCCCCCGGCCGTTCGACCACCGGTCCGGATGTCACCTTGATATCCACCCCCATCTCCCGGGCCACGATATAGGCGAGGGTCGTCTTCCCAAGCCCGGGAGGGCCGTACAGAAGTACGTGATCGAGGGCCTCGCGGCGCTGTCTGGCCGCCTCGATGAAGATGGCGAGATTGCTCTTTATCTTCTCCTGGCCGATATACTCGGCCAGGCTCCTGGGACGGAGAGAGATCTCATATCCTTGATCCTCTTCGATCCCCTGCGGGACCAGCAGCGGATTCTTGCCTGCAATGCCGATCGATTCACTCTTTTTCACGGCAAAAACTGCATCCTCTCGTATTTATAAACCGCGGTGCAATCTTGATTTGAAACCTTACGCAACTTGAATATCATGTCCCGGAAGCGCGCATTGTAGATTTTTCGGAACGAAAAATGTACAGCGCGCGGTGGGAGCGTGATTTTCAAAGGTCTTGAACTGCTCAGCCGGCCAATACCCGAAGCGCCTGTTTCAGGACCCGATCGAGGGAGAGGGGCTCCGGCATTTCCCTTACGACCCGGTCGACCGCATCCTTGACCGCCGACCCCTTGTACCCGAGATTGACCAGCGCCGAAAGGGCGTCCTCTTTCACCTGCTCGCCCGGCCCGGCCGCGACCTTGCCGCCAGCGACTTCATACCCGTCGAATCTGGCTGCCTTGTCTTTCAGTTCGAGGATCATCCGCTCCGCCGTCTTCCTGCCCACACCGGGGATGCAGGTCAGGCGCTTCAGATTTTCCTCGGCCACGGCCCGGATTAATTCGCCGGCCGCAATGCCGGAGAGAATATTGACGGCCAGCTTGGGGCCGATGCCGCTGACGGAGATCATCATCCTGAATATATCCCGTTCCTCACCGGTGCGGAAACCATAGAGATTGATGGCATCATCCCGGACGTGGGTATGGACATGGAGAACCACCGGCTGGTTCTCTTCGGGCAGCTCATAGAAGGTGCTGAGGGGAACGATAACATTATAACCGGTGCCGTGGACATCAACGACGCAATGGGTGACCGCTTTTTGAACAAGAATTCCACTGATTCTGGCAATCATCTCAGATGGGATCCGCCTTTCGAAAATGGATGTGACAGATGGCGACTGCGAGGGCGTCGGCCGCATCGGGCGGCGGCAGCGAAGGAAGATTCAGGATCGCCCTGACCATCCGCTGGACCTGATTCTTTTCCGCCCGGCCGTAACCGACGACGGCCTTTTTGATCTCCAGGGGGCTGTATTCGAAAACCGGGCTCGCCATGTGCTTCCCCGCCAGGATCGCCGCCCCCCGGACATGGCCCTGCTTGATCAGGCTCTTGACGTTCTTTCCGTAGAAGATATCCTCGATGGCCAGCGCATCAGGCGCCGCCTCGTGAATTACCTCCCGGAGACCCTCATAGATGGTATGCAGGCACGCCGAAAACAGGGACCCCTTCGCCGGCCTGATTTCCCCGTGCGCGACCCAGCGCAAGCCGCCTCCCGCCTGCGCGACGACGCCGTAGCCCGTCACGTGACTCCCCGGATCGATGCCCAATACCCTGAACGTGATTTCCCCCCTTTTATTTAAATCCTGTATAACTTGGAAACCACCTCCCGGAAGCGCGCATTGTAGATTTTTCGGAACGAAAAATGTACAGCGCGCGGGGGGAGCATGATTTCCAAATGTTTCATGTCGTTAAGCCGACAGCTTCTCCATCACCTCGGCGGAGATGTCGAAGTTGGCGTATACGTTCTGCACGTCGTCGTTGTCCTCGAGCCTCTCCATAAGCTTGAGCATCTGCTCGGCCTTTCCCGCCTCCAGCTTCACCGTATTCTGGGGGATCATTCCGACGCGCGCCTCCAGATACTTCCACCCCTTCTGCTCGACGACCTTTTTTACCGCTTCAAATGCCTGGGGATCGGTGATCACCTCCCATTCGGTCTCCTGGTCCCGGACATCGTCCGCCCCCGCCTCAAGGGCCGCTTCCATCAGCTCGTCTTCGCCGACCGCCTTCTTGTCAAATACTATACTGCCCTTCTTGTCGAACATCCAGGCCACACAGCCGTTCTCGCCGAGGTTCCCGCCGTGTTTGGAGAACAGATGCCTGATCTCCGCCACCGTCCTGTTCTTGTTGTCCGTCATCACCTCGACGATCACCGCAACGCCTGCCGGCCCATAGCCCTCATAGGTGTATTCCTCGTAGGCGACACCGCCACCCAGTTCTCCCGTTCCCTTCTTGATGGCCCGGTCGATGTTGTCCTTGGGCATGTTTTCTTCCTTGGCCGCCAGGACGGCCGATCGCAAACGGGAGTTCCCCTCGATATCACCACCTCCGAGTCTGGCGGCGAGGGTGATCTCCTTGATGAGCTTGGTGAATATCTTGCCGCGCTTCGAATCGATGGCGCCCTTTTTTCTCTTTATCGTGCTCCATTTAGAATGGCCCGACATGCCTTTACTCCCCTGCCATAATTTTTTAAAAACTGGTGCGTTTACATAGCATAAGCCCGGAACGGTGTAAATAAAAAAAGCCCCTTCCATTGGGGAAGGGGCTTTTGATTTAAATTCCGGCGGCACCTACTCTCCCACACAGTCGCCCGTGCAGTACCATCGGCGCTGAAGAGCTTAACTTCCGTGTTCGGAATGGGAACGGGTGGGTCCTCTCCG
>Ga0172368_10000657_pt1 | contig 49192 bp, 44 predicted proteins | sample Lak11m_FD_114540 | JGI IMG/M metagenome (GOLD analysis project Ga0172368, IMG submission 114540) | Freshwater microbial communities from Kabuno Bay, South-Kivu, Congo - kab_022012_11m | ecosystem: Environmental > Aquatic > Freshwater > Lake | place: Democratic Republic of the Congo: South-Kivu... | reverse complement strand
TGCAGGTTTTTCTGATCCCTATGTAATGAAAATAAATGCCTGCGGGGAGAAAGAATGGTGTAAGGTATTTACAGGCAGCATTGATGAACTTCCATGGGCTAATGATGTAAAAGAAACACCATCAGGTGATATATTAATTTTATTAAATTCATTCGAAGGAGCAAATAACCCTGTTGATCTTATTAAATTAAGTTCAAATGGCAATTTCCTTTGGAAAATGTCATATTGCAAAAAGACAAATTATCCACATTCGTATGCTCCAATAGGATATAAATTATCCATAACATCTTCAAATGAAATATTGATCTCGGGAGAAGTATATTGGGAACACCCATGGAATCCCAATGGAACTTATTGGCTTAGGCCTTTATTTATAATGGTTGATACATTTGGCTTTGAGAAATGGGTATTACCCTTTGGTTTACAAGATACTTTACTTGGAAAATCTCTAAGTGCCGTCGAAGTATATAATAATGAATTTATTGCTGTTGGTTTTAATCCAGAACAAGTTTATTATAAAGGCTTAATTATGGAATTTGATAATAATGGCGATGAATTAAATTTCAATATTGTAGATGCTAAAACTATTGATTTAGCCTACAACGAGGTAATTTTTGGGGGGATATGCAAATTTGATAGTATATATTGTCTTGGTGGTGTTATTGGGATCGAATCTGGTGGAAATCCACCTATGGAAACAATCGTGGATACTAATTTATTTGGTAATCCACAATTCAAATTTTTAAAACAATACCCGGATTTTGTAACACCTTATGTACTCGGACGAACTGAAGATAAGATTTTAAGCAACTCAATATATCTTAATCAGAACTTTTGGAAGATAACTTTATCCAAACTCAACCTCAATCTAGGATATGACACCGCCTACACTGGAAATTATAATTACGACAGCCTCTGCTTATCCGGTTCCCCGCAAAGTGGCTTTATTTTTCTGGATGATTGTGATATAATTACAGGAATAGAAATCCCTTCACCGGAGAAATACTATTCCTTTATTGCTACCATTCCCATCACCGCCTATCCCAACCCTGCCTCCTCGGAAATCATGATTGCCTTCCAAAACACCGAGCATCACAACAACATGCTGCTGGAGTGCTACAACATATACGGGCAAAGGGTTCACAGCGAAATGGTATACAAAGGACAGCAGAAGTCAAAGCTAAATATTAATAGCTGGAATAATGGATTGTATATTGCTGTAATAAAAAGCAGTGGGAAGGTGGCTGGAAAAAGCAGGTTTGTAGTTAATTAAACTCACTTAAAATTTATAATCATGAAAAGAATTACGTTAACTATCGCATTTTTTCTAATATTTTTATCTGTTTATCCTCAGTGTGGTCAAGACGATTTTAGAAAATTACCTTATTTGATTTTTTATAATAATCCGACCGAAATGAAGGTTTTGTGGCAATTAACCAGTACGAGGGAATGTTTAATAAAATGGGGACTTACCCAAGAATACGAACTTGATAAAGCACAGACTTCAGAAACCGGCAATGGACTGGATCAGCATCAACATATTTATACAATTGCCGACCTTTCACTTTTAACAAAGTATTATTACAAAGTTTTTGTTGCTGATCCAACAGGTCAGGAATATACTTCATGTGCAATGGGTAGTTTTTTTACAGCCCCTGACCAAAATGAAACAGATGTTACTTTTTATGCCTATGGAGATACGCGGGGTAGCCAAACTTCGACCTCCCAATATCATGATGCTGTCAACGAAGCCATGTTAAATGAAATTGGTTCAAATGCCAATAGCCAAACATTTTTAATTCATACGGGGGACTGGAATTATAATGATGATGAAAACATTTGGGACCGTGATTATTTTAATTTGACACACTCAAATGCAATAGAAATAAAATCAAAATTACCGGTAATGGGAGCTAAAGGTAATCATGAATTTTCAGGCACAAATTATAAAAAATATTGGCCCTATTGTTATGCAAACTTTAATTCTATAGGTTTCTGCTATTCATTTGATTATGGTCCTCTTCATGTTTGTTATATTGATTTGGACGAGGATGATTCAACTCTTGATGAGGATCAAAAAGATTGGATTGAAAATGACCTTTCTACTACCGATAAAGAATGGAAGGTGATGGCATTCCACACCCCTGGATATTCAAATGGCGGACATCCTAATAACATAGATGCAAGAGATTATTTACATCCATTATGTATTAATCATGGTGTGCAGCTTGTATTGTGCGGACATAACCATTATTATGCTCACTGGAATGTTGATGGGGTACATCATTTGACATTAGGCGGTGGAGGTGCAACGCTTTATACGCCAACGCCCGGATTGGGTGAAATTGTGACTGCAAGTATCCATCACTTTGCGAAGATCGGTATTTATAATGACATCATGAATGTCAGCATTATTGATATCAATGGTGGGTATTTTGAAAATTTTGCAATCCCAAAATCATTAAATATTTGCAATAATGATAATGCTGTCTGGAATGAAGATTTAGTCAATATCAATACTGTCAGAATTTGCTCTGGAAGCATTCTTACAATTAGCAGCATTGTTAGTTTTTCCGCAACTGCCAAAATCATTGTCGAGCGCGGCGCCAAACTTATCCTTGACGGCGGCACCCTCACCAATGCCGGTGAATTAATGTGGAAAGGCATCGAAGTCTGGGGCACGACCGCCCAAGGCGAATATCCGGAATATCAGGGCTGGGTTGAAGTGATCAATGGCGGCATTATCGAAAACTCCCTCATGGGAATATATACCAACAAACCCATGGAGACAGGAGAAGGTTGGGATCCGGGCTACACTGGAGGGATCGTTCAGTGCGAAGATGCAGTATTCGTAAACAACAAGGTAGCTGCACAGTTTTTTCCCTATCATTACAATAGTGCCAGTCATTTTGTTAATTGCATCTTCCAAACCAATGATGATTATTCTGGTACTCTTAATCCTGAATATTTTATGACGTTGGATGGAATGTTTCAATTTAGGGTTACAAATTGTGACTTTATAAATTTAACAGCTACACCATATTTTCATAGCGGTATTTACAGCAATAACTCAGTCATGTGGGTTGAAGGCGATTGTACAACCGGAAGCCCCTGCACAGCATGGGATTACGGTCTTTTCCAAAACCTTTATTATGGAATATACTCCATTGTTTCTTATTCCGACAGGTATAGTGATATTCGCCATACAGATTTCAATTCAACAAAACGCGGCATATATATTTCTGCAACCGACGGCGCCAGGGTCACTTCATGTAATTTCAATATGCCAGCGGTTGAAGGATCGGTAATTAATGATTATTACGGACTTTACCTTAACAACTCATTCAGCTACCATATAGAGAAAAATTACTTTATGGGATCAGCTCCTGGTGAGGGGGGTATTGGAATGTATATCAATAATTCAGGCGCACACTGGAACCAGATTTATAACAACTTCTGTTCAGGATTAAATTATGGAACCATTGCCTATGGTCTGAACCGAAATCCGTTAAATTCTATCGGATTATGTATCGAATGCAACGATTACGAGGACAATAAATACGATATCGTTGTCAACGGCTTAATGGGCGGTTCTAATCATGGTATTGCATACGACCAGGGTATTATAAATCCATTAATCATTAATGATACTTTACCGGCAGGCAATACCTTTACACAGAACTATTCAGGATTGGTTTATAATTATAAAAACAGCAAATCAATGGCTTTTATCAATTATGTATATCACCAAAATAATCCTCCCCAGAAAAGGATAAATCCTGATCCTTATTATTCTTTACAGACAATGAGTAAGCAATTAAGCCCTTTTACAACTTATGATAAACCTTACGCATGTCCATCAAAGCTTGAAGAGGGAGGCGGAGGCGGAGAAGAAAGGATTGAAATGGAATTTGCAATTAGCCAGCTGGAAGTGAAGGAAGATCATCTTGAATCGCTTGTGGACGGGGGTAATACGTATTTTATGAATCTCGATGTAGTTACCAGTACACCACCGGAAGCAGCACAGGTTTACAACGAGCTGATGGTTGAATCTCCTTACCTGAGCGATACTGTAATGAAATCTGCTATTTATAAGGAAAACGTACTTCCTAATGCAATGGTCAGGGATGTGCTTGTTGCCAATCCTCAATCAGCCAAAAATACCGAGGTCATGGATGCCATTGATGAGCGTTTCGAACCGATGCCCGAATGGATGAAAGAACAGGTAATGGAAGGTGTAAACATTATAGGGGCCAAAGAAACGATTGAATCGGAAATCCGTTATTGGGACAGGAAAAGATCGGATCACTTCGAAAATCTTTACCAGCATTTTCGTAAGGATACTATCGATCCTCAATCCTCGATGGATAGTCTTGCCACACTTCTTGAACAGGATGACAGGTTGGAATCGAAATACCGGTTGGCTTATATCAGCATGGAGCAGGGAGCCTGGAGCGAAGCATCTTCCATACTTAATTCTATTCCTTCTGAATTCGAGCTTACGCCATTGGAAGAGGCGGTTCACCAGGATTATGTTTCCCTGTCCGCAGTATTGGCTCAATTGAACGGAAATTTACCGGGTTCAGGAAGCGCGGAAGCCATGAATTTGGAATTGCTTGCTGCAAGGGATGAATATTATCCCGGAGCTTGTGCAAGGAATTTACTATATGTTGCAGGACTTATCGAATACGAAGAGCCTGTAATTCTTCCAGAAGAAGAACTAAAATCTTCGGAGGCTAATAATAACAATACTATCAACAAATCAAAGAATCCCGGTTTAATTAAAGTATTTCCGAATCCGGCCGGTGATTATTTTATCATTGATTACGATACTGAAGGTTATACCGGCGAAATCTCGATTAAAGTGTCAGACATGACGGGTAAGCTATTATTCATTAATACTTATACCCTTAAACGCAACCAGGTTGTTTTGAATGTCGAGGACTGGAATGCCGGAGTATATAACATTAGTTTACTTGTTAATGGCAATGCCATTAAAAATGAAAAAATCAGTATTAAATAAAAATTAAATTAATAGACCATGTGAGACCAAGGAAACCAAGGAATTAGTTTCACATGGTCTATATAAAATTTTGTATGAAAAAAATAATATTATTTGTTTTATTTTCAGCAATATTCACAATCAATATTTATTCTCAAAATGAAACCTGGCCAAAGGTTTTTTGGAAATCTGAGGTAGTCTACAATTTCGACCTGATTGAAACTTGCGATAAGGGATATATACTGCTTGCTACGATAAGACCTGACGGGATAACCGAAATATGGACCTGGATTATTAAAACGGATATTAATGGAGAAATCCTGTGGGAAAAGATTATTGGGGACGGAATACACTTAACAGGTTTGCATAAAATTTTTCAAACTGAAGATGGTGGATATATCCTTACTGGTGGTACGACGCTATTGGATAATGGACATGGAGATCCTTTTATAATGAAGTTAAATGCCTGTGGTGAAAAAGAGTGGTGCAGGATATTTCACAAAACAGGACCTACAACAAGTTACGATTTTGGTTTGAATACATATCCTGTTCCAGGAGAAGATGGATATATTTCACTTATAATGCAATGGGGCGATGAATTCGTTCCGGGTGTTTTTAAGGGTATTTGGTTATTCAGGCTCGATAATTCAGGTAATCTTTTATGGATAAAAAATGTATTTGATCAGGTTGATCCGAATGCATGGAATGAACTACCCTACCAAATGTTGATTTCTCAAGATACTTTATGTATTATTACTGGAAGCACAATATATAATGATTATGGCGGTAGCCTCGGACATGATAAGCCGTTTGTAATGGCAACCGGGATGGACGGGAGCGAAAAATGGTGGATCATTTACGGGGCAAATTCAATTTACAGAGGCGATGTAAATGAATCGGACATAGACAATAATGGAAATATTATGACTGTTGGGTGGGGATGGCATGAGGACAGTGAGGATTATTTTCCTACACTCTTAAAAAGCGATAAATACGGGAACCAGCTTTACTGGAAATATATTATTGACTCCACCGAAGGAGGGAAGGCAATGTGCTTAAATATTATTAACGATACAATTTATGATATTTCAGGAGGATGGTGGTACCCAGGTCAACTTGGCAATGCCACAATTGCAAGGACCGATACTAATGGAGACCTAATACTTGAAAAAAATGTTTTAGAGACTTACTTTACTCTAAATAACTCAATAAAAACATTCGACAATAAGGAGTTATTTGTAGGTTCATATAACATTGGAGGATTCAATAAAATTTATCTTCATAAATTTAATTACGATCTTGAATATGACTCTGCTTATACCCAGCCCTTCGAATATGATTACATGTGTGATCATCTTCCTATCATTTCGGATACAATCGGCATTACGGATTGCGATGTATGGACAAGCCTGCCCGGTGAAATAGAATACAAAATGGCACAATATCTTGTAATATTTCCAAATCCGGCGGATAATGAAATTACTATAAGACTACCGGTGGCAACGGCTGATGAGCATCAATGGGGTCCGATGACCAGTCGGCATTTCAACCACCGATACCATGAAAATTCAGTGTTAAAAATCTTCGATATCTTTGGAAGACTTATTGAAGAAATACCGCTTAAAGAGATTCAGGGTGAGGAAATGAAAAGGGATGTTTCAGGGTATTCAACTGGTATTTATCTTGTCAACCTTTTCGAAAACCAAAAACTGATGGCCAGCGGGAAGTTTGTGAAGAAATGATTATTTATCAACTCATTAAACGATCATAAAATGAAAAAACTTTATCTGTTAATGATTTTACTTTCATCATTTTTGCTGAATCATGCCCAATCCGATTGGGGATCAGTGAATTTTGACGACTCCACATGGGTAAATTTTATCTTCTTCGATACAGTTTCAAATCCTGAAAACATCTGGCAAATCGGAAGTCCGGGAAAAGCCAATTTCGATGAAGCATTATCATTGCCGAATGCAATAGTTACCGATACTATAAATCCATATCCGGTAAATGATACCTCGACCTTCCTTATACGATATATAACACCAGATCCTCCTCTCGGTGATTGGGAAGAAACAGGCTGTAACTTTGTGTATAAAATTGATGCCGACCTGAATGATGATTTTGGGAGGATGGAATTTTCCACCGACCAGGGCGAAACCTGGATTGATTACCTTACTGATACATTGTATAATTATTGCATTACTTTTAATAACAGTTTTTCTTTTACCGGATCATCATCACAATGGCAATATTTTTATCTTGTTCTGAATCCTCAGTCCTATTGTTTTGATTTGCAACCCGGTGATACACTTTGGTACAGATTTACTTTTATCAGCGATGAAAATTATTCAGGCAAAGACGGCTGGATGATTGACAATATCCAGTTGTGGGATGTTTACGAAGGTCTGGAATACAACAAAACCAATTCAGTGATTAAAGCATTTCCAAACCCGGCAAAGGACTATGTGGAGTTCAAAGTTCAAAGTTCGGAGCTTGAAGTTGGGAGTGAGATTCGGGTAAAGAATGTGATGGGCGAGAAGGTAACCAGGCTTCCAGTAAAATCTGAAAGAACCGTTTGGGATTGCCGGGATGCTAAAGAAGGGATATATTTTTACTCTATTCAATCAGGTGAATGGCGGTTGAACGGGAAAATAATTGTGACGCATTAGATAATAAATGCTTCAGGATTTAACAAGTCCCTCCAAAAGTTAATGCCTTAAATCAATCCAGATGTCCGGGGAGATTATGTTTAGTTCTTAATTACGATCTTAAAATCGCCGTTCAGCTTGTTGCCGGTTTCCTTGCTGTATATTTTCAGATATTTCTTATGAAGCTCATCCGACAGCTTTTGCCCGTTCACCTCCACTTCATCCTGTGTAAGGCTGAAATTCATCCTTTCATCATTGTCCCTAAGTATCCCATCATTCACAAGCTCAGTTTTCAGGGTTTCGAGCAAATCATCGGAACCGGAATGCTTTATAACGATCTTCTTCGAATCACCTTGACCATCCAATTCCTTTTCAATTTTTATCAACTTCATTTCCCGTTCTAATTCTTTAAGATCGGCAAGTTTGTCGGTAGTAACATCTGCTTCAACTGCTATTTCGTGCAGGCAATCCTCCGGCAATTCAACAAAGTCATGATCAGAGAAACTGTACGAATAAGCTTTCGGAGTTTCCCCAACTCCCACATCGGTAATAACCTTTATTTCCTTCATTGCTTTTTTGAGATTGTCCGAATCTTCTTCAGTCCAAACCATCACTTTCGTCATATCATCACCTGCTATTATCACATGATCGTTATAAGCTTCCATAGCTTTCTCATATTCCATCCTTGCCTTTTCAATCTGTTCCTGCGCCGTCTGCAACTCTTTTTCAGCTTTTTCAAGTGCCAGACGCTGGTTTTCGCGTTCCGCCTGCTCTTCATTCATTTTTTTCATTTTCTCTGCCATGGCTTCGAACTCTTTCTTTTCGTCACCCTCCAGTGGCTTTCCATCTTTTTTTACACTGATCAGATTGTAATTCCCATCGAATTCGAGCGTAACTTTTGCTTTATCTTCATTTGACTGCGAACTTTTTACCGTATCAGGCTCTACAGTAACTTTCACCGGAACTGTTGTTTCAGGATATCCGGTTTTTTCCCCTGAAACTTTACCTCTGCTGTCAATTAAATTATCACTGATAATACCGGTATTTTGAGTTTTGTACTCACCCGGAAGATCGTCAAGCTCCGGTGAAAATGCCGAACCCGTTGTCAGCATAATTATTCCACCCAGCAGGATGATATATCCCGCCAGGCTGCCTTTGAATCCCTGTTTGATTTGATTTGTCGTTTTCATGCGTTTTATTCTGTTTAACAGTTTATATTTTTTGCTCAGGAAAGCCGCCGCCACATATACTGATTTTTGTTCGAACTCCTGCAGGCTGATCAGGGCATTCTGCAACGACTTTTCGTCGCCGAGAACGCGTATGGTAATGTCGTCGCAGCAGTTTTCGCGCTCTTTTTCCATTTCCGCCGAAATCCACCAGATGACCGGATGATAAAAATAAATGACCTGGATAACCGATTTTATGAAGTTCAGAAAATAATCGTTGCGGCGGATATGCGCAAGTTCATGGGCAATGATGGCTTCCACCTGGTCGTAGGGAAGCGCCGCTGCGAGTCCCGCCGGGATAATGACAACCGGCTTCAGATGCCCGATGACCATAGGAATTTTAACCAGCAGCGATTCGACAAGCCTGATCTTCTTTCGGATACTGAGCTGCGTTTGCAGTCGGGTCAATGTTTCCGTTAATTTTCCGGTTACCGGAGATGTGTTATAGTGCCTGAGCCGGTTAATATAGAGATAGCTTCCTGCAAACCGGACCGAGAAAAATAACATCCCGGCAAGCCACAGGGCAACGATCACCGTTAGATTGCTGTTGATAAAAGCGGAAACCTTCCCGGTTAAAATTAAAATCGCTGAGGGTTCAGAAATCAAATCATTTTTAGCAAGCGTGAATTCCGGGTCAGACAAAACCGGAGTTAAATTGACTTCTGTTAGATCGGCGTGGCTTAATGATGGAGCGGCATTATAAATCTTTATAAATGTGACGATGGAAACCACGGCTATTGAAATCAAAGATACCGATGAAAGAACCGACCGGATTTCAGCCGGCTTATTCTTCAGCGCTTTCAGTCCGGCTTTTAACAATATTCCAATAAGGGCGATTTGCCACAAGGAATGGATCAAAGTCCATCCGAGGGCTGTGATTGCAGTTTCACCGGCAAAGTAATGTAACGGATTCATCATTTTGTCTGTTCAAGTTCTTCAATATATTTTCTGATTTCCTCCAGTTCCTCCCTGGAAGCCGTATGATTTCCCAATGCCTGCATGACCAGGTTTTTTGCCGATCCGCCGAAAATTCCGTTCAGGAGCTTATCGAGAAGTTGCTGCCGGGCGGCGTTTTGTTCCACCGCCGCGGTATAAATATGGTTTCTGCCATCTTTAACCCTTGTGACCAGTCCTTTTTCAGCCATGATCTGCAATATCTTCAGGGTTGTGGTATAGCCCACGGGTCTGGTTTGGTTCAATTCATCATTCAGTTCCCTTACCGACCGGGGACCCTGTGTCCAAAGCATCTGGAGGATTTCCAGTTCTCCTTCTGTAGGTTTTATTTTCACTTTTGCCATGAGCTAAATTTGACATGAATAAATTTGTAACGCAAATGTAATACGAAGTATTTCGTAATTGCAAACTTAATTACGAATATATTCGTAATTTTAACATCATTTAACAATCGGTTCTGTAGGTGATGGTATTTTTTGAACCTGAACTAACTTTATTAGCGACTTAAAATGTTATAAAATATTTTTACGTAGTCTGTTATTCGTTTAACAGAAATTTTTTAAATTTAAAGGCTGAATTTTTTTAATCCAACCAAACATGAAAAGGCTAATTCTTTTTACCGGTTCAGTGCTTTTGGTAGTTTGTTCTTTTACACAGAAAATAACCAGAGGACCAGATTTGGGTGAAGTTTATTTTTTAGGCCCATCTGTAACAATATTGGATCAGGCAATTTATCGATCTGTTGATTTCGGAGAAACTGCAATTTGCATGGATAGTATTTCACAGGCAAATAGCCTTATTGAAGCAATTTCTGCTGATAAAGAAACAGGTAATGTATATTTTTCAACAATTCTTGAAAATCTCTATCATTCTGGAAATTATGGACAAGCTGGAACATGGGTTCTCAAATCTAATAATGTATATCCGTACTTATTAAGTGGTGTTAGTAGTGGCTACGTTTTTGAATATTGTATGAAACATAGTGAAGAATTTGGAAATAGCTTTATAAATCATGCTTTAAATGGCTATTTTGGTGTAGTTATTTCATCTGAATTAGACGTCCAAAATGGAACAGGATATGCAATTTTAAAGTTCTGGGGTCAAAATGATACACTGTATTTCATGAAATCAAATGATAATTTTGAAAATCTGGAACTACAGAATAAATTTGTTGAATCAGTTGATCCATTAAATTGGTTAAGTAGAGGATACAGCAGCGGTGAATTGTTTTCATTTGTTGATAGTGAAAACTCTATGGTTAGATTCAGTAATGATTTTAGCTATTCCTGGGAAACAAAAAATAAGTTATATCTGAACAATTACTTTAACATTGGATTTACGGGGGGCAGACAGCCTGGCGAATTATATCTAATGGTAACTTATATTCAGCTTGCAGGTCAAATAAAACATATTTATATTTACTATAGTATGGATTATGGAAATTCGTTTACAATTTATCATCCGTTTTCTTATGGTTTTGCAACATTTTATGTAGCATTTAAAGCTAGTACCTATACGGGAAATGTACCACTAACCGTAAATTTTTATGATGGGTCAAGTGGGGAAGATATTTCATGGGAATGGGATTTTGAGAATGATGGGATTATTGATTCTTACGAACAAAATCCTATATATACTTTTTATAATACCGGTTATTTTTCAATAAAACTTAAAGTTACTGGTTCGCCTTATTTTTGTGATTCGATTATTAAATTGGATTATATCTATGTGTCCGATACAACAACAAATATTATAAGTAAACATTCTGTTTTAGATATAAAAACCTTTCCGAATCCATTTTTAGATCAAATTACTATAAAAATTAATACAGATTGTGCAGATTTGGCTCATAATGAATTATATATATAATAGCTTAGGAAAGCTTATAAAAGTACTTCCTAATGTTTTTTCTTTGAAAGCGAATGAATATATTTTTATTTGGAATGGTAATGACAAAAACTTAATGAAACAACCTGCGGGAATTTATTTTTGCAGGTTAAACATGAAACAAAGTAATTCAATTAAAATATTAAAAATTAACTAAAATTAGATTACTATGAAGAAGTTTAAACTTATTTTAAGCGCATTTCTTTTGTCATTTTCGTCTTACACCCAAGAATGGCTGGAATTTGCTGTTGTAGAAACGAAAGAACCCTGTTCGGCTTCGGCTCTGCCTGAGCCGGATATATCTTTGGAGGCTGTTGCCTCCGTATCCTATATTGTTTTCTAAAAGAAATCAAGTTTTATTACAGCAAGTGCACTGTCTAAGTCAGCCTTTCGGCTTGGTTTTGAAACTAAATCCTCAATAATTGGTTTTGATTAAATATCCCTCGTTCGGCTTAGGCTCTGCCTGAGCCGAACCTATCTCCGGAGGCTGACGCATCCGCAATGTTATACTGTTTTCCATTCGAAATCAAGTTTTTTAGATCTAACACATTACCTAAGTCTGCATGATTTCGATAAAGATATTCATCAAATAGAGAGAGACCCAAATAAGACCGGCACTATTTTCGAATTTGCTTACGCGACCCTGACATTTCGTTTGGCAAATAAAACCATTGCAGCGAGCAGCAACAGCTCTCCCATAACATAAAGCCACCACGGAAAACCGGAAGGCACATAACCCGTAGCCGTGTCAAGCATTTCTTTGTGACGGGTAAGCGAAAAAAAATCGGAAACTTCATATTTGCCAAGCATGAACTTCATGTAATCCCATGTATATGCCAGGATCATGGCCAGCGACCCGGCTATAAGCAAGAGCCATTCGTGGACTGATATGCGGGTTGAAATACTTCTGTCGGTAAAGTGGCTGATCAGCAGGGCAAGAGCGATCATGGTGAGTGAGTTGATGACCGGTCCGATTACTGGACCCACCCAGGTTACAGGGATCAGAAAGAGAATATCCCATGTAAGCGACGATTCGGGCCAGCCAAGAAGCAGTTTAAGGAAGAGGTAATAAAATATATCCCAAACGGCGAAGCAAAAAATAAAAAAACCGAACTTCTCCGTCCTTGTCCTGCCTGTGAGGATACCTGCACCCGCCAGCATGATCAGCGTTGCGGCTTCCCGCAGTATTTCCGTCAGCCCTATCCCGGGTTCGATGGCTTTCAACGGAAAATCAAAACCTTCGGGATAATAAATCCGGCGGAGATATACCACTACAGCGCTTTCGAGGTACCCCATAGCAAGGGAAAATACGGTCAGATAAAGTATGGTTCTTGAAGTCGTTTTTTGCATTTTGCGATTTCTATTATTCTGATGAAGGAATTTTTATTTCAAAGTTAATCTATAACGCTGAATGACTGATAAAAAATTCTTTTCAACCAAAGTTTGTTAATTAAAAAAATACTCCTACTTTTGCCACCCGATTTTCGAAAGGAGAATTGTCGAACAAGTAACAATAAAATAATGGATACTTTAAGCTACAGAACGGTTAGCGCAAATAAAGAAACAGTTAGGAAAGAATGGGTGCTCATTGATGCCGAGGAGCAGATTTTAGGACGGCTTTCAACCGTTGCTGCGAAATTTTTAAGGGGAAAATACAAAACCAATTTTACTCCTCATGTTGATTGCGGTGATAATGTGATCATCATTAATGCTGAAAAAATTCAATTGACCGGCAAGAAAATGACGGATAAGGAATATGTAAGGCATACCGGTTATCCCGGAGGCCAGAGGATAAGGACACCAAGAGAGCTCCTGGTGAAAAAGCCCTTTGCGGTCGTGGAAATAGCAATCAGGGGAATGCTGCCCAAGAATAAACTGGGTGATGCATTATTCAGAAACCTGCATGTTTACGCAGGGTCGGCTCATCCCCATGAAGCCCAGAAGCCAAGAACTATTGACCTGAAACAAATCAAATAAAAATAATGGAAGTAATCAATACTACAGGAAGAAGAAAAACTGCCATCGCCAGGGTTTACCTTAAAGAAGGCAATGGTAAGATCACTATAAACAAAAGAGATTATAAAGAATATTTTTCAGTAGCCACACTACAATATATCGTAAACCAGCCTTTGGAAATAACCGGAAATGTTGGGAAATACGATATTCTTGTTAACCTGGATGGTGGCGGTATTACAGGCCAGGCGGAAGCGCTCAGGCTTGCAATTTCAAAGGCCCTTGTTGAAATTAATCCTGAATACAGGCCGCCTCTGAAGGCAAAAGGACTGATGAGAAGAGATCCGCGTATGGTGGAAAGGAAAAAATACGGACAAAAGAAAGCCCGTAAAAAATTCCAGTTCAGCAAACGATAGAAATATTTTAATAGGATGTTTAGTATCTAAATTGCTGAGACTTCCGGTGAAACGGGGCTACTCAGCAATTGCATTATTAACGGAATGTAAACATAAAACACATGTCAAAAACAACTTTCAACGATTTATTAGAAGCCGGTGTACACTTTGGACACCTTAAAAGAAAATGGAACCCGAATATGGCTCCTTATATTTTTATGGAGAAGAACGGGATCCACATCATTGATCTTTATAAAACAGCCGCAAAGATTGAAGAGGCTGCTTCGGCAATGAAACAGATTGCCCGCTCCGGTAAAAAAATATTGTTTGTCGCTACTAAAAAGCAGGCAAAGGAAATAGTAGCCGCCCACGTAAAAAGGATAGGAATGCCTTATGTTACAGAGCGCTGGCCAGGAGGAATGCTTACTAATTTTGCTACCATACGCAAAGCAGTTCGCAAAATGGCATCCATTGATAAAATGATTGCCACCAATTCGTACAAGAATTTGTCCAAAAGGGAGCGCCTTCAGATACAGCGCGAACGGGCTAAGCTCGAAAAACAGCTTGGCAGTATTGCCGATCTGAACCGTTTGCCTTCCGCAATATTTGTAGTTGACATCCTGAAAGAGCATATCGCGGTAGCTGAAGCTAAAAAGCTGAACATCCCTACATTCGCGATCGTTGATACCAATTCGGATCCTACAAAAGTGGATTTCCCGATCCCTGCCAATGACGATGCTTCAAAATCAATTGATCTCATTGTCGGTGCAATGGTGCAATCCATCGAAGAAGGATTGATGGACAGAAAACTCGACAAAGACAAGCGCGACCTTGAAGATAAAGAAGAGCAGGAAGAAATCATCAGGGTAAAAGCCGAATCGCTGAAAATGGTGGAAGATGAGGAAGATGAAGCGATAGAAAAGGAGAAGACTCTGGCAAGACTGAAATTAAAGGCTGCCGGTGAGCCGGGCGAAGAAGAGCAAAAACCGGCGAAAAGGGCCAGGAGGCCGATCTCGAAGGCTGGTAAAAAGCCCACAAAGATTAACTAATAAAAATTAATTTCCCCTTATGATAAGGGATTTAACAAAAATAAAAATGACAAATATCACAGCAGCAGAAGTCAATAAATTAAGAAAGATGACCGGTGCAGGTATGATGGATTGTAAAAATGCACTGGTTGAGGCTGAAGGAGATTATGAAAAGGCAATTGATATTCTTCGCAAAAAAGGGCAGAAGGTGGCCAGCAAAAGGGCTGACAAAGAAGCCAACGAGGGAATAGTGATTGCAAAAACTACAACCGATAAAAAATTCGCAGCACTGATCATGGTGAATTGCGAAACTGATTTTGTGGCTAAAAACAAGGAGTTTGTAACCTTTGCAAATGATACCTTAAACCAGATACTGATTTCAAAGCCTAAAAGCGCCGGCGAAGCTAAATCTTTACCATTGAACGGAAGAACCGTAGCCGACGGACTCACTGACCTGATCGGGAAAACAGGCGAAAAAATGGAATTGTCAGGATATGAATTCATTGAAGCCGGAAAAGTTTTTGCTTATAACCACCAGGGAAACAGGCTGGCTACTATACTTGGATTCAACAAGGAAAACGGTTCGGATGAAGCCGGCCACCAGCTTGCCATGCAGGTTGCGGCAATGAGCCCTGTGGCGGTGGATAAGGAAGATGTTCCGCAAACAGTGATTGATAAGGAAATCGAGATAGGGATGGAACAGGCAAGGCAGGAAGGAAAACCGGAGAACATGCTTGAGAAAATTGCAGTTGGCAAGCTGAACAAGTTTTACAAGGAAAACACCCTGCTGAACCAGGATTTTGTGAGAGACAGCAAGATGACGGTAGGGCAATATTTAAAGCAGGTTGACTCAGAATTAAAAGTTACCGGCTTCAAAAGGATGATGCTGGGTTCGTAATAGAAAATAGAAAATTGAGGTCATTTATAAAGGCTGCCGGAACAGGGTGGCCTTTTTGTTTAAACCTGTCAGGTTTTTCCTGTCATAAGCTGGAAAAATTAACACCTGACAGGTTTATTCATTTATTTTTCGAGAATGTTTATTTCTATAAAGCAACATAGTTCGAAAAGATACGTATAGAATTCGTTATGTTTTTAAATGATGTGAGAAAAATAAACTTTAAAAACCCACTATAATTATTTCTACAAAATTTGAGTACTAACCTTAATATATAATTGAATGAAAAGAATTTTTACTGTCAGTAAGTTAGTTTTGACTTCGATGTTTTTACTGATTGTAATACTAAGCAAGTCACAGCAAATGCCACCATTACAAGTTATAAACAGTGATTCTGTCGCAGCGCAGGGGTATTATTTTTTATCACCCTATACACTTACGCCACCCTACAATTATTCTCACCCTCAGTTGATATTAGACAGCTATGGCAATCCTGTATATTATAAGGAATATAGCTTAACGGGCACAACAGCAGGTTTTACGTTGCATCAAAATGGATTGATGAGTTATTTTGAACCCTTACAGTCGGCTTTTTATTTAATGGACAGTACATTCAATGTCGTTGATTCGATAAAAGGAGTTAATGAATTTGATGCCGACACGCATGAATTACAATTTTTACCGGATAGCGGATACATGATCCTTGCCAAGGAAGTGAGAACTATGAACTTGTTTTCCTACTTATGGTTTGGGATAAATCATGATCAACATGGGTCAATAAATGCTGATGTAACAGGTTCAGTAATTCAGCGATTCGATAAAAATAAAAACCTGATATTCGAATGGAGAGCTCACGATCATTTTGATTTTGCCGATGTTGATTCAGTTTGGTTAAATTCACCGTCAACAGTAGATTGGACACATTCAAATGCACTTGAGCTGGACAGTGACGGGAATATCTTACTATCTTCAAGGCATTTAAACGAAATTACCAAAATCAATTCATTGACCGGTGATATTATATGGCGCTTCGGTGGTAAAAACAATCAGTTTGTATTTACGAACGATACTATAGGTTTTACAGGCCAGCATGATATCAGGCGTATTTCAAACGGAAATATAACTATATGGAATAACGGACAATACACTGATCCACCCGTAGGAAGGGCTATAGAATATTCGTTGGATGAAACTAACAAAATAGCAAGTATTCAATGGCAGTATATTCATGACCCATCTATGTTTAGTGGTGCAATGGGCAATCATCAGGAACTTAGTAATGGAAGACGGTTAGTTAATTTTGGATTTATCGAACCACAATATCCCATGATGGTACTCATAAATCCTGATTGCACTTTGGTCACTCAAATTTACGGACCCGAAAACTATGCCAATTACAGGGCATTTTACTATGATACCTTACCCTGGCTTTTACCCCGACCCCAAATAAGTTGCAGTCAAAATGGTGATGACTATTATTTGACCGCTGATCCCGGATACCCATTTTATCAATGGACAAATGGGCAAAATACACAATCAGTGTTGATTGATCAGACAGGCAGTTATCAGGTTTTTATTCCGTTTGGCAATGGCGGTATGCTGGGATCTGAAATTGTTACTATTACCGATCTTGTTTCTCCATGCGAAAATTTAGTCAGTAATTGCACCGTCACATCTTTTCCCTGGTCTCAGGATTTTGAAAACGGCGGGAATATTCCTGTCTGCTGGACACAGGAATTTGAAAACACCTCCCTGAACTGGAGCTATCAAAATGGCGGTTATGGCGGCCATCCTGCGTCCGCTCATGGAGGAAGCTACAACGCCTTTTTATATATCGGAACCACGACTCCCAATATTACAAAATTAGTTTCGCCCCCTTTGAATTTGTCAGCCTTATCGAATCCGGCGCTCACTTTCTGGCATACACAGGAATTATGGTCACCCGACCAGGATGAATTGAGGATATATTATAAAACCACTACCGGAGGCGCCTGGACTCTTTTACAAACCTATACTAATAACATTACCACCTGGACACAGGAAACCATAAACCTTCCAAATCCAACCGGAACATACTACATTGCATTTGAGGGAACGGCAAAGTACGGCTATGGTATATGCCTCGATGATGTTACAGTAAATGGTACAACAACATCACCACCCGTGGCCAATTTCTCTGCAAATTCAATTACACCCTATATTGGTCAGACTGTTACTTTTACCGATCTTTCGACCAACTCACCCACATCGTGGTCATGGTCATTCAGCCCTGCAACAATCTCTTACATTGGAGGTACAAGTTCATCTTCACAAAATCCGCAGGTGCAATTTAATGCAGGTGGGCTATATACTGTTACACTTATTGCTGCCAATGCTTACGGAAGCGACCTGGAGACGAAGACCGATTATATTTCGACCACCAGCCTGGTAATTGATCTTGAGCTGACTTTGCTCCTGGAGGGACCCTTTGATGGAGTACAGATGACACCTTCATTGAACGGGATTTTGCCGCTTAACCAACCCTATAATGCGCCGCCATGGAATTATAGCGGAACAGAAAGCGTATCGGCCATACCGAATCCGAATGTCGTAGACTGGATTTTAGTAGAATTGCGTGATGCAGCAACAGCAGCCCTGGCAACAGGAACAACAGCCATAGCGAGACAAGCGGCCTTTTTGCAGAGCGATGGAACAGTGACCGGAATGGATGGATTGCCGGGATTACATTTTACAACAACAGTAAGCAATAATTTGTTTGTTGTTGTGTTTCACCGCAATCATCTCAGCATTATGTCTTCCGTACCTTTGACCACATCCGGCGGAGTTTATACTTACAATTTCTTCACAGGCGCCGGGCAGGTTTATGGAGGGACGGACGGCCACAAGGAATTGCAAATGGGTTATTGGGGATTGACAGGTGGAGATGGCGATCACAATGGAGCAATCGGTACTACTGATTATTCACCTGTTTGGGAAGATGAAGCCGGACAATCGGGATATCCTGACAGCGATTACAATCTTGACATGCAATCGGATAACATTGACAAGGACGAAATATGGATGCCTAATATCGGCAAAAGCACTCAGGTGCCGGATTAAAATTATATTGTTTTTACAAATCAAATCTTATTTTTATCAATAAATACCCGTTCTTAGTGGGGGGCAATTAACCGGAATGGGGATCAATTTGTTTTGTATTGTGCATTTAAGGACAAGTGATGCTCATACACATGCCATTGCTTGAAAACATACACCTGCAAAGTGGGGTGGAGTATAACATTTAAAAATTAAAACCTAAATTTAATGCGCCAAATAGCCTACTTTTATCTTCAACTGTTCCAGAGTCATATCCTTTGCCTACTTGAATTATTAATTAGATTATGAATAAATGACAGACCTGTCGGGTTGAAAAATCTGATGGGATTTTTATTTTGAGGATATGGAAATTCTGTTTTTGCGACAATAAAGAATGAATAGTGAACCAACAGGAACATTCAATTTAACGCTGACCCTTGAACAGTGAACTGAGAACACCTCGCTATAGATAAATCCTAAAGCTCCTTTCCTGCTCCCGGCTCGCGGCCCCATGCCCCATGCCCCATGCTCCCTGCTCCCTGCTCCATGCACTACACCTATCCGTCAAGCATCTCCTTTACAATTGATGATATGATTTTGTTGTCGGCTTTTCCACTGAGTTTTTTCGTTGCCATTCCCATCACCTTACCCATATCTTTAATGGAAGTGGCGCCGGTTTCAGCAATAATATCCCTGATTACATTACGAACATCATTTTCACTCATTTGCGCTGGCAGATATTTTGCTATAACCGAAAGCTGGAATTCCTCTTCTTCGGCAAGGTCGGCCCTGCCTTGCTGCTTATAGATTTCAGCAGATTCACGCCGTTGCTTGACGAGCTTTTGCAGGATTTTCATCCCGGTTTCTTCCTCAACTTCTCCCGATGTTCCTTTATCTGTTTTGGCTAATAAAATTGCAGCCTTAACGGCTCTCAGGGCTTCGAGTTTTTTCTTGTCCCTGGCAAGCATCGCGGTTTTTATGTCATCATTGATGTGTTGTTCGAGGTTCATTATCGGGTAAATTTTCAATTAATTACTCAGCCACTAGATAAGAAGTTTTTGCCACAGATTACACAAATTAATATAAATTTAAAATAACCGGTAATCGTCCCGCCAATGGCGGGATTGACCAAAGTGAATATATTTTAATCTGTGATGTCTGCGTAATCTGTGGCAAGCATTTGTTTCTTAGAACTTTATTCTATCTGAATAGTTGCGATTATCAATTAATAAGTCTATCAAATAACTTTATTTCAATCCACCTCCTTATGCAGAAAGGAATTGTTGGATTTTATTTCAATTTGCTTGTCATCGTTTTCCGACAAGGTGTATTTTGGAACTTCGCTCTCGGATGAATGTTTTACCTCGGATAATTCGACATTCCTTCGAATGTAAGCCGGCGTTTTTTCAAGCTCTTCAATCTCATTCTGAGTTTTAAGTTTTATGCTCAGGTCTTTTAGCTTTTTGATCCGTTCGGAGGCTTTCTTTTCAATCTCTTCTTTCTCAAGTTCAACGGAATAGCTGTTGTTTTTTGCTATAACCAGTTCGACCGGATTTGAGGTATTGCGATCCTCGACTTTCTTTTCTTCTGTAACGGAAGACTTTTTTTCGGGTGTTGAAATGGGTTCGAAAGTTCTGAAATAAGAAACAGGCTCTGCCGTTTTTATTTCTTCCTTACGTTCAGAAACGAGTGTAATAGTTTCTTCCTGTTTTATTTCAGGCTCTTTCCTGAGCTGGCTTATCAGCGTTATTTCAGTAATGGGTTTGAGGATGCGTGATTTTTCTTTGCTTTCATCCTTTTTTACATCAGCCAGAGGATGTACTATCTTCTTTACAGTTTTTACAATTCCGGTTTCTTTATCACCTGAAAATCCTGTTGCAATGAGTGTGATGCTGACTTTGTTACCGAGTGAGTTATCCTTACCGTTACCCCAGATGATCTCGGCGCTTTGGCCAGCTTCGTTCTGGATATATTCCGTTATTTCAGTTACTTCGTCCATCGTAATTTCTTCGTCGCCGGAGGCAATATACAAAAGGATATTATCCGCCCCGTTGATCCTGTTATCGTTGAGCAGGGGAGAGGAAAGAGCTTCTTCAACAGCACGGATGGCCCGGTTTTCACCTTCGGCTGTAGCCGAACCCATGATGGCTGTGCCGCTGTCCTTCATGACGGTTTTTACATCCTCGAAATCAACATTGATATAGCCTGTAACTGTAATGATCTCAGCGATACCTTTGGCTGCTACCGTCAGGATGTTGTCGGCTTTTTGAAAGGCCTCCGAAAGTTTGAGATCGCCATGGACTTCCCTAAGCTTGTCGTTGGAGATGATCAGGAGGGTGTCCACATATTTTCTCAATTCTTCAATTCCTGACTCCGCCTGAAGCTTTCGCTTTCTTCCTTCGAAAAGGAATGGGATGGTTACTATCCCGACGGTGAGGATTCCGAGACTCTTTGCGGTTTCAGCGATGACAGGCGCAGCGCCTGTCCCGGTACCACCACCCATACCGGCAGTGATGAATAACATTTTGGTGTTTTTCTCAAGGATCATTTTGATGTCCTCGATGTTCTCAATTGCAGCTTCTTTACCAACCGAAGGCAATGACCCGGCGCCAAGGCCTTTTGAGCCAAGCTGTACTTTGGTAGGAACCGGACTGGCCTCCATGGCCTGGGCGTCCGTATTGCAAATAAAAAAGTCAACACCCTGTATTCCCTGGCTATACATGTGGGAAACAGCATTGCTACCACCTCCACCAACTCCGAGAACTTTTATGATAGAGGATTGATTCTTAGGTAAATCGAACTTAAGCATGCTATCCATATTTTTTGTTTTTAAAATTATTACTTAATAAAACTATTTTTCATTGCCGGCCTTTTTTTTATCAACAAAATGAATGTTAATTATTCCTCTTGATATTAGAGGAAAAGCGGCGTTTTTTATTCATATTTAAACCACCTGAAATTTACTTTTAATTTCCCTGACCCTAAAATTTAAAGTAAAATTTATTTTCAGGTCAGATTAATTACACATAGTCATTTACAGGTACCAATTGTCTTAATAAGTCTTATTCACTCACCACAGAGGCACTGAGATCATAGAGTTTCACAGAGGTCATTCTTTCGGCAACTTAGCAAACTCTTCGGTAACAAGCGAAACAAGTTGTTCTATTATATTTTCACTATTAAAATTTATCAGTAAACCTTTTGGCTTTATTGCAAGTTTCAAATACGATAGAAGTTGAGCTCTGTATAAAGGAATCATTTGTTCCACCGCTTTCTCTTCAATAATGATTAAATCATTCACAAGTAAATCCAGCTTTAAATTTCCGCCCAAATCCTTTCCTTTATAATTCACCGGAACATAAATCTGAGATTTGACGATCAATCCGGCGGTTTTCATTTCGTCAATAAAACAGGACTCATAAACTGATTCGAGTAATCCCTGGCCAAGATGTTTGTGAACTTCAATAGCACATCCAATAATCTTGTACGATAATTCATTGATGTATTTTTGAGTTATCATTTCTGTATTCCTCCGTGTTATCAGTGTCTCCGTGGTATTAATTAACCATTATTTTTATTCCTGTGTTTGATAAATTCTTGTTCAAATTAAACATCATCCTTTTCAAAGAAGTCCTGTATTTTTTTCAGGAAACTCAACGGTTTGTAATTTGAAGCTTCCGGCTTCTCTTTTGGTTCTTCAGCTTCCCTGCTTTTTCCTTTTTCTTTTTCACTTATTGCTTCACTCTCTTTATAATACCTTCTCATACCTTCGATCACCAGTCCAATGCCGGTGGCATACATCGGGCTGGCAAGCTCTTCCGAAACATTATTGGCCAGATGTTCATTCGGGTAGCCGATCCTGGTATCCATGCCTGTAATGAATTCGGTTAGCTGAATGAGGTCTTTGAGCAATGCACCGCCTCCCGTCAGTACAATTCCGGCTATCAACTTTTTCTCATATCCGGAGTTTTTAATTTCATAATACACATGCTCGATGATCTCTTCCATCCTTGCCTGAATAATACTTGCCAGGTTTTTCAGGCTGATCTCTTTAGGCGCCCTGCCTCTCAAACCAGGAATAGCAACAATTTCATCATCCCTGTTTTCACTGGCCAGCGCCGAGCCGAATTTGACCTTCAATTCTTCAGCATGTTTTCGGATAATGGTGCATCCTTCCTTGATATCCTCGGTGATCACATCCCCGCCAAACGGGATGACAGAGGTATGGCGGATGATGTTTTCCTGGAAGATGGCAATGTCGGTTGTTCCACCTCCGATGTCAACCAGAACGACACCGGCTTCTTTTTCCTCGTCGCTTAAAACTGATTCAGCGGAAGCTATGGGCTCAAGTATAAGATCCACAACCTCCAGCTCGGCTTTGGTGACACATTTGAATATATTCTTAGCGGCAGTGGTTTGACCAATGATGATGTGGAAATTGGCTTCGAGGCTGTTGCCGAGCATTCCGACAGGCTGCTTAATTCCCTGTTCATTATCAACAATATATTCCTGTGGAATTACATCAATGATTTCTTCACCGGGGCTCATGTTCAGGTTATACATGTTGTTCAGCAGCAGTTCCACATCCTCCTTGCTGATCTCATCATCATAGTTTTCACGTATGATCCCGCCCCTGTGCTGCAGGCTTTTAATATGCTGGCCGGCAATACCTACATTGACATATTTGATGTTGATGCCCGCCTTGTGCGACGCTTCTTCAATGGCTTTGGTGATTGAAGTTACTGTATTTTCAATGTTCGAAACAACGCCACGTTTAACGCCGATAGATTCTGTCCGGCCGTGGCCAAGAATCTCGATTTTTCCATGTTCATTTCTGCGGCCTGCTATAGCAGCAATTTTAGTTGTTCCAATGTCCAAACCGACAATTATTTCTGAAGATTTCATAAAGAATTATTTTTTAGTACACACCACCTGATTTTCAAATTTTAAATTGATGACCCTATATTTATCCCACCCGGTTTTATTCAACCCCTCATGGTAGAAGAGCATAAGATTTTCAAACTTTTCTTCCATTTTATCTGTATCGCCAAACACGATCACATGTCTTCCTACCCTAGGTATAAGCTCGAATTCTCTATCCTGGTTAACATAGATCTGCTGTATTTGAGCGCTGAAAAATTCATCATTAAATATATAATCCGACAGCTTATAAAGATTGGTAAGTACGGGGGTTAACTGCGTTTCCAACACATTCAGGGTGTCGGAATATTTTGTTTTTATATATCCTGTAGCTATGAGAACATTGGCCGGATAACCGGGACTTTCCGGTGCAAGGCTACCACTGCGGTCAATATAATAGCTTTGTCCCGAAGTATTGTAAATCCTCACGATCGGCCGGCATTGCCTGATACGGATATTCAGATTTCCGGTTATGGTAGTATAAACTTCCGCTTTGGAAACCACACCGATTTTATTGAGGCGGTTCTCAATCCTGATGATATCAATGTCCGTAAGCTTTTTATCCATGAGTGTATCCTGCCGTATCAGCTTTTTGATTTTTGATTCCGTTATCAATTGTTCACCTCCCTGGAAATCAACAGATACCTCAATGTTTTTGCAGGTCATTTTCCTGTGTCCGGCATTCATAAAACCGACAAGTACCAAAATTCCTGCAATTAAAATTGCCCAGACGGAAAAGCTTATGATTTTTTTAATTTTCATAATTAACTCCGCGTTTTAATAAAGTGATCCCTGATTGGATTTACCAGTTGGTCAATGTCGCCGGCTCCCAAAGTCATCAGGATATCAAAATCTTTATGAGAAATCACATTGATGACCTCCTCTCTGGTGCAAACCGTTGTTTTCTTATGTAAAATTTTGCTGAGGATCATTTCTGAGTTTACACCTTCGATTGGTCTTTCTCTTGCCGGGTAAATGGGCAATAGAATAATTTCATCAAGCAATTCAAGGCTTTGCGCAAATTCATTTGCCAAATCCCTCGTTCTGCTGTACAAATGCGGTTGAAATATTCCGGTAATTTTTTTTACGGGAAACATGTTTTTTACGGAGGCAACAATTCCTTTTATTTCTTCCGGATGATGAGCATAATCATCAATATAAATCACGTCCTGCGACCGAAACTGAATATCAAATCGTCTTTCAATTCCCTTGAAGAGGGGCAATGCCGCCTTCAGTTCCGCCTCTTTTAAGCCTGCAAGAGTGGCCATTGTCAGAGCAGCTACTGCATTTTCAACGTTGATCATCCCGGGTAACCGCAGTTCCAAATCTTTTATAGTCAGGTCAGGTGTTATAAAATCGAAAATATATCCGATATCGTGATTGCGAATATTCCCGGCATAAAAATCAGCTTTATCATTAAGGGAATATTGAAGCACACTTCTTCCCTTCAGATTATTCACATTAAGGTCAACGCCTTTTTTAAGGAGAAGTGTTCCATCGGTTTTTATATTGCCGGCAAATTGCTGATAAGCAGCCTTCATATTGTCTAAATTTCCGTAAATATCGAGGTGATCGGCGTCTGTCGCAGTAATTACGGCCAGTTCGGGTTGCAGTTGTAAAAAGGACTTGTCATATTCATCGGCTTCAACCACCATCCAGTCTGACTTATCCGACGTGAGAAGATTCGAATGATAGTTTTTGGATATGCCACCAAAAAAAGCAGTACAGCCCGCTCCTGATTGTTGGAGCAAATGTGCAATCAAAGTAGAAATGGTGGTTTTACCGTGTGTGCCGCCAACAGCGATTGTCCTTTTATCGCGTGTCAGAATTCCAAGCGTTTCCGATCTTTTCTTTACGGTAACCCCGGAATTTAAAAGGAAAACAAATTCATGAAGGTACTTTGGAATGGCTGGCGTATAAATTACCAAATCCAGGCCGGAAGGAATTTTATTAATGTTATCGTCATAGTGAATCTCCATTCCTTCGTTCTCAAGTTTCGAAGTAAGAATGGTCGGTGTTTTGTCATATCCGCTCACCTTCATGCCCTGACCTTTGAAATACCTTGCCAGGGCGCTCATACCGATGCCTCCGATACCCAGTAAATAAACGCTATGTATTTTTTTAAGATCCAATATTGACAGTTATTATTGATTTTTAATAAGAGCCAGAATTTCATCCGCAATTTTATCGGCGGCATCAGCATGGCTTAATTTAATTAAGTTCCGGCTCAATGCCTGCTGACCGTCCGGATCATTCAAAAGTTGAATCACCATATCTGTTAACTTTGAATTAACTTCGGCATCGCATACCATGATTGCTGCATTTTTCTGCACCAGCGACGTTGCATTCCTGGTTTGATGATCCTCAGCAGCCGTGGGCAAAGGAACCAGGATGACCGGTTTCCCGACAGCACATATTTCGGAAATTGCTATTGCCCCTGCACGTGAAATGATCACATCAGCCAACGAATATGCATAATCCATTTTATCAATAAATTCCTTCACTCTTATCCCGTTTGAACTCATATCTTTTGCAGCAGCTTGTGCAGTTTCGAAATAGTATTTGCCTGTTTGCCAGATAAGTTGAAAGTTGTGCTTTATAAATTTGCCGAGATCTGCATGAATGCTTTTGTTGATAGCTAAAGCTCCCTGACTGCCGCCGATGACAAGAACAGTTTTTTTACCTGATTCTAACTCAAAGTATTTGTGGGCTTCATCTTTTTTCCCTTCAATTTCGATGACATCTTTCCGGACAGGATTTCCGGTAAGGACAATTTTCTCCTTTGGAAAATATTTTTCCATTCCATCATAAGCCACACAGATTTTATTCACCTTTTTCGAAAGCAACCTGTTGGTAATTCCCGGAAATGAGTTCTGCTCCTGGATTACAGAGGGAATAGATTTATTTGTTGCTATTCTCAGAACCGGTCCGCTTGCAAAACCTCCAACTCCTACCACTACATCCGGTTTAAACCTGTTAATGATTGTTCGTGCCTTTATCAAACTCGATATTACCTTAAATGGAAATGAAAGATTTTTCCATGTTAGTTTCCTTTGAAGCCCGCTGATCCAGAGTCCTTCAATTGGATAACCGGCTGCCGGGACTTTCTCCATTTCCATTTTATCTTTAGCGCCGATAAAAAGGATATCAATACCGGGAATACGTGCCCTGAGAGTGTTGGCAATGGCAATTGCCGGAAAAATATGGCCTCCGGTACCTCCTCCGCTGATGATCACTCTTATCTTATGCCGGTTGTGCGATGGTTCCATTTTGCGGATTATTTTCAATTTCTTTACTCACACTTAATATGATCCCGATCGAAATGCTGGTGAACCATATTGATGTGCCACCCATGCTAATAAAAGGCAGGGTCTGCCCGGTTACCGGAAGCAGGCTCACAGCCACCCCCATATTGATCATCGCCTGGAATACGAGGCTAAACGCAACTCCGATGGTGAGAAAGGCCCCGAAATTCCGTGGTACTTTTGCTACTATCTTTACTGCCCTGAAAAGCAAAATGAGGTACAAAACTATGATCAGGATTCCTCCGATCAAACCATATTCTTCGATTATAATTGCATATATGAAATCCGAATAAGGATGAGGTAAAAAATTACGTTGTTCACTGTTTCCGGGTAATTTTCCGAATAGCCCTCCGCCGGCAATAGCTATTTTTGCCTGTTCCACCTGGTAATTATCCTCCGATTCACCATCCGTAAAGCTTTCAAGACGGTTAAGCCACGTTTCCGCCCGCGGAAATACACTCGGTAAAAGATCGGGATTAGCTTTTGTTACAACCAATAAAATGACGATCATAGCTATTCCCAGACCAACCATTGAAAATATATGCTTCAGGCTGACTCTCCCCATAAACATCAGCACAAGACTGGTGGCAAAAAGTATGGCAGCCGTTGAAAAATTAGCCGGCAGAATAAGAAAACATACAATAAGCACCGGGATAATAATAGGAATGAAAGCCGTTTTAAAATCTTTAATAACTTCCTGTCTTTTGGTTAGCATCCTTGCAAGGTACATGATCAGGGTGAGCTTGGCAAGATCAGATGTTTGAAAAGTAAGCCCGAAGGGTAAGGGCAAAACCCTTTTGGCTTCATTGAGGTTAACGCCGGCAACGAGGGTAAGTAATAGTAATGGAACTGCCACCCAAAGCGCTACCTGAAATATTCTTGAGAAATAAGAGTACTTGACGAGGTGTGCGATGTACATCAGCAGGAATCCAAGCAAAATAATGATCAGATGTTTTAGCATATAATATTCGGTATTTCCCCCCTGGTACTTATAGGCAAGGGTACCTGTCGAGCTGTAAACAGCCAGGATTGAAAACGTAGAAAGAATAATGACCACCAGCCAAATGACTTTGTCACCTTTAATTTTCTTGCTGATATTTTGAAGCCCTTTCACTTTTATGAGTTTTTAAAGCAGTTATATTATAGCAGATCAATCTTCATGATTTAACATGTTTATATAAATGTTAATCACAGTTTTCCGACGGCTCTTTTAAATTTATTGCCTCTCTCCTCAAAATTTTCAAAAAAGTCGAAGCTGGCACAGGCAGGCGAAAGTAGGACGATGTCGTCTATTTTTGCAAGCATAGAGCCGTATTTAACCGCATCATCCATCGAGGTGGTTGTGACAATTGTTTCCACCACATTTTCGAAAACCTTAATGAGCTTTCCATTGTCCTTTCCGATACATATAATCGCTTTCACCTTTTTTTTCACAAGTTCAATCATGGATGAATAGTCATTGCCTTTATCAATCCCACCTGCAATCCAAATAACGGGTCGCTCCATACATTCAAGTGCATACCATGCAGAATTGACATTGGTAGCCTTTGAGTCGTTAATAAAATCCACGCCATGAATCCGTGCAACGAATTCGAGGCGGTGTTCAACATTTTTAAAATCGGAAAGGCTTTCCTTGATACTGCCTTTTCTGATATCCAATACTCTGGCTGCAATTCCTGCTGCCATTGAATTGTAAATGTTGTGATTTCCCTGCAATGCTAAATTTTCAAGTGTCATTTTAAAAAAGTTTGGTTGTATGTCGTAACATATATTATCTCCATCCAGCCAGGCTCCCTGGCCGGTGATTTTATTTTTAACCGAGAAAGGATACAGAGCCGGAGCTATCTTTCTTTTACTTAATTCATTTGTAATTTCCGGGTCATCAGCGCAAAATATAAATGCATCATTTTTCTTCATGTTTTGAATGATCCTGAATTTTGAGCTTAAATATTCATGAAAGTTATAATTATACCTGTCGAGATGATCGGGTGTAATGTTGAGCAGGATTGCAATATCCGCTTTAAAGTCAAACATGCCGTCCAACTGGAAGCTGCTGATCTCAAGCACATAGATGTCAAAATCCTTTTCTGCAACCTGTAAAGCGAAGCTCTGTCCTACATTGCCGGCAACACCTGCATTAATCCCTGCATTTTTCAGGATATGATGGGTCAGCAATGTTGTAGTAGTTTTCCCATTACTTCCTGTGATGCAGATTTTTTTTGCATGGGTGTATCTGCCTGCAAATTCAATCTCCGAAATAATCGCTACCCCCGCTTCTTTCAGCTTTAAAATAACCGGTGCATTTTCCGGAATACCGGGACTTTTAATTATTTCAGAAGCAGATAGGATTTCTTTTTCCGTGTGTTTTCCTTCCTCAAACTTTATATCATGATTTAAAAGAACGTTTCTGTATTTTTCCCTGATGTTTCCTGAATCCGAAACAAAAACATTAAATTCTTTTTTTACGGCGAGCACTGCTGCACCTACACCACTTTCGCCTGCTCCCAATATGACAATGTTCTTTTTCAATGCTCATTATCTTAGCTTCAGAGTAATAATTGTAAAAACTGCCAGCATAATGCCTATGATAAAAAACCTCTGAACAATTTTAGGCTCTGCATATCCGCTCAGTTGGTAATGATGATGCAGAGGCGACATTTTAAAAATCCGCCTTCCGGTTCCAAACCGCATCCTTGTATATTTGAAAAAACTTACCTGTAAAATCACCGAAAGGCTTTCGGCCAGGAATATTCCGCACAAAATGGGTATCAATAGCTCTTTACGGATCAGGATTGCAAATACCGCAATGATGCCTCCAATAGCCAGGCTGCCGGTATCTCCCATGAATACCTGCGCCGGGTAGGTATTATACCATAAAAATCCTATACATGCGCCTACAAATGCGCTGATGAAAATGGTAAGCTCGCCGGTTTCCGGGAGATACATGATGTTAAGGTAATCGGCAAAAACGATATTACCTGATACCCAGGCAAGAATCGCCAGTGTTGCTCCGATTATGGCCGATGTTCCTGTTGCAAGGCCATCAATGCCGTCCGTCAGGTTAGCGCCGTTTGAAACACCCACGATTATAAAAATCACAATCGGGATAAAGATCAGGAATGACCATTCTTTATATCCTTCTCCTAAGAATGATAGTATTTTTGAATAATCTGCCTCATTATTTTTAAAAAACGGGATTGAAGTCTTAGTGGATTTATGCGACTCCTTCGTAAATTTTTGAGCCGGATTTGTTATTTTTACTATTTCACCATCTTCCCTTGTCTCTATCAACTTTACATCGCTTACTTTTTCCCTGATGACAATATTATCACTGAAATGCATGGTGAGTCCGATGACCAATCCTAATACGATCTGTCCATAAATTTTAAATTTACCGGCAAGCCCTTTTTTATTTTTCCTGAAGACTTTGATATAATCGTCGAGAAATCCGATCATTCCCAGCCAGACGGTGGTAAAGAGCATGAGCAAGATGTAAATATTATCGAGTTTGGCGAACAATAAAGTAGGAATGAGCACAGCACTCAGGATGATCAAACCTCCCATAGTCGGCGTTCCTTTTTTTTCTGATTGTCCTGCAAGCCCGAGATCGCGGATGGTCTCGTCTACCTGCTTTTTTACCAGAATCCTGATCAAGCTTTTACCGAACAAAAGGGATATGACCAGCGAAAGTATAACCGCAGCGGCCGCACGAAAAGTAATATACTGAAATACTCCTGCACCAGGAACATCAAATGCTTCATCCAAATATGTGAATAAGTAGTAAAACATTCTTTCAATTATGGTTAATATTCGTTAACAGATAATTTTTCAATATTTCTTTGTCGTCAAAAGGGTATTTAACTCCCCTGATCTCCTGGTATTTTTCATGACCCTTTCCGGCAATCAGGATAATATCACCCGGCCTTGCCATAATACAAGCGGTTTTTATGGCTTCTTTCCTGTTTGTAATCGTCAGAACTTTCTTTAACTGTGCTGGATCTATGCCCTTTTCAATATCTGTGATAATATCTTCAGGTTCTTCTGATCTCGGATTATCGGATGTAATGATCACTTTATCGCTTTTTTCACAAGCTACCTTGCCCATCACGGGCCTTTTTAATTTATCACGATCACCTCCGGCACCGATTATTGTGATCAGCGTTTCATTTTTGGTCCGTATTGAACTTATCGTATTTAATACATTTACAAGGGCATCGGGAGTATGGGCATAGTCAACGATTCCAACTATATTGTTCTGTGACCGGATAAAATCGAACCTGCCTTCGACTGCCTTTACAGAACTTAATGCAGTGAGCACCTCATTTTTATCCTCACCTGATAAAATAGCCGCAGCATATACTGCAAGCAGATTATAGGCATTGAATTTCCCGATAAGTTGACTTATAAATTCCTGCCCGTCGAAATCCAGATGCAGTCCATCGAATTGATTTTCAATGATCTTTCCTTTAAAATCGGAAGCGCTTTTAAGGCAGTAAGTCTTTTTCAAAGCTTTGGTATTCTGAAGCATGACCCTGCCGTTTTTATCGTCAATATTGCTGAGTGCAAATGCTTCGGCAGGCAAATCATCGAAGAATTTTTTCTTTGCCTTGAGGTAGTTCTCAAGGGTCTTATGGTAATCCAGGTGGTCATGAGTGAGGTTGGTAAATATTCCGCCTTTAAACATAAGTCCGGCTATCCTGTCCTGATCGACAGCATGAGAACTGACTTCCATGAAACAGTATGAGCAGCCCTCCCGCACCATCCGGTATAAAAGGCTATTGATTTGAACCGGGTCAGGAGTTGTATGAGTTGCAGGAATGACTGTATCACCTGTTTTGTTTTGAATTGTTGAAAGCAAACCGGCCCTGTATCCTAATTTCCGGAACACCTCATGCAATAAACTCACAATGGTGGTCTTACCATTGGTACCTGTTACTCCGATTAAATTCAACCTCGTGGATGGATTGTCAAATAGTTGTGAAGCCATCAATCCCAATGCTTTTCCTGAATGATAGGTTTGAACGTAAGTTATATTTTGATCCGGTTTGGAAGGTAAAATTTCGCAGATAATAGCCACAGCTCCTGATTGAATAGCCATTTCGATAAAATCATGACCGTCAGATTGTGTCCCTTTTACAGCAACGAAAACATCGCCCGGTTTGATGAGCCGTGAATCGAACTGAACCGAGTTTATTCTTATATCGGTTGAACCAATGGCTTTAGTAATCCTGACTGCAGCTAATATTTCGTTAAGCGTTTTCAATGACTAAACATTAAGCTTTAAATAAATCTGACTTCCTTTAATTACCTTTGATCCCGGCTGAAGGGATTGCTGTTTTACAAAGCCCTTTCCTTCCAGAAATACTTTTAATCCCAAACTTTCCAGGACATAAACCGCATCCTTTGCACCCATTCCTTTTACATTTGGAATGATTTCCTTTTTAATACTTCTGGCCTGAAGCGTAACCAGACTATCTGATTTCATTGATATTGCCCAACCCGAATCCAGATCATATTCAACCATCGGAATTTCAAGCTCGTCATAAATCATTTCCATCTCTTCGAGAGGCCCTAATGCATAAGTCGGATAAACAATTTTATCTGCCTTTTCTTCCTCGTGGTTTTGAATTTCAACATGTGAGGCATAAACCCTGTCGGCTATATCTTTAAATACCGGAACCGCTACAGTGCTTGCATAATATCCGCCCGCTGATGGCCGGCTGATAACCACTATGCATGAATATTTCGGGTTTTCAGCAGGGAAATAACCTACGAAGGAAGAATTATAATTGCTTTTGTCGTAGCCCTTTCCGGAGGCTATCTGAGCGGTACCTGTTTTACCGGCAATTTTATACACCGATTTCTTCAGCATATCTGCAGTACCGCGCTGAACAACACCTTCAAGGATCTCCCTTGCTTTCTTTAATGAAGAGCGCGAGCATATAGATGAATTGATCACTTTGGGACTGAACCTGTCAATACACCTTCCGGATTTCCAGATTTCCTGAACAAACATCGGCCTCACCATTTTCCCATCATTTGCAACAGCGTTGTAAAAGGTGAGTATTTGCAAGGGTGTAAGCTGAGTTTCATATCCATACGACATAAAGGGCAGCGATCCCTTCCACCAGTACTTGCTCTTCGTATCCTTAATGTTAGGTTCAGGCTCTCCCTCAAGTTCAATTTCATTTTTTTCATTGAGCGACATATCGTAGAGCCTGTCAATGTATTTTTGAGGTTTTTTTGAGAACCTTTCGGTTACAAGTTTCGATACTCCAACGTTTGAGGATTGTTCAAAGACTTCTCTTATTGTAACCTTACCATCTCTTATTTTATGAACATCCTGGACTTTCAGTCCCCAATAATTTGCAATGCCTTTGCCTATGTCAATGGTATCGTCAAGATTATCCAGTCCATCTTCGAACAGGGCGATCATAGATGCAAGCTTAAATGTTGAACCCGGTTCCATACTATGTCCGATAGCATAGTTGTACATTTCGGAATAGCCATCCCCGTCTTTTCTTCTTTCCAGGTTCGCAATGGCTTTAATGGCGCCCGTTTCAACCTCCATTAAAATTGCGCATCCCCATTCGGCATTATGTTCTGCGAGGTGACTGGATAAGGATGATTCAGCCACATCCTGAAGGTTAACATCAATGGTGGTGATCAAATCTTTGCCGCTTTCAGGAACGATTTCACCTTCATCTCCAACAGGGACCCAATCCCCGTTGTTGATTTTCCGCATGAGTTGCTTTCCCTGCTTTCCGCCAAGTTCTTTATTGTAGGCTCCTTCGATGCCGACATATTTCCCTGATTCCTGGTTTTCATAGCCTATGATCCTGCCTGCCATTGTACCAAAGGGTTTTTGCCTTTTGGACTTGGGAACAATAATTAACCCCCCTTTATTTTTACCTCTTTTAAAGATGGGCATAGTTTTGATCTTTTCAAGCTGGTCGTAGGTCACTTCCCGTTTAACAAGGTAATACCTGTTTTTCTCGTTTCTTTCCTGCACGAGTTTCCTTTTGTATTCGCTTTTCGGCTTGTCACCGAATAATTTTGATAATTCACCGGCAAGGCCATCAACATTTTTCTGAAAATATGCTTTGGAAATTAAGGGTGAGGCTACATCCATCCTGATATCGAAAATGGGAACTGAAGTGGCCAGCAGGCTTCCATCACTGGCATAAATGTCACCTCTTTCAGCCTCAATGTCAAAATACTGAAGGGTTTGTTTCTGTGCTTTTTCATGAAGTTCGCCACCCTCGATGACCTGAATATACATCACCTTTAATATAATGGCTGCGCCAAATACCAGCATTACCAGGTAAACCAGGTAAACGCGCCATAATATATCAGTCTTGATATCCTGCATCCGGTGTTACTTTACAATTATTTTTTTTGGTGGTACAGTTGATTCCTTAATTCCCTTTTTTGAAAGGCTGGTGGCAACTTTCGACGCTCTGCTCTTTTGTAAAAGCTGCGACTTGATGTTGACATACTCGTATCTCAGTTCTCTCAGTTCTTTTTGTTTCTTTTCAATTTTCCTGATATTTTTTTCAGCGTAGTAGGAATTACCGATGTATAAAATAGCCAGGACTGCAAGGAACAGAAGGTAAGGCAGGTTCCTTGTCGTTTTCTCATCCGTCAGAAATCCTCCACCGAGAATATTTCTGAATGATTTCAATGTTTTTGGCTTTTTAAACATCTGTTTGTCCTTTTATTTTTTTTCTGCGATCCTGAGTTTGGCACTTCTCGCCCTGCTGTTTCTGCTGATCTCATCCTCACTTGGAATTACAGGCTTTTTTGTGATCGGCCTGAAATTTACCTCCGGATTACCAAAAAAATCAGTGCTTATTTTTCCTTCGAAGTTTCCCGATTTCATGTAGTTTTTTACCAGCCTGTCTTCAAGCGAATGGTATGATATTATTACCAGCCTTCCTCCTGTCCCAAGCAATCCGACCGACTGATCCAACAACTCCCTAAGCGATCCCAATTCATCATTTACTTCAATCCGCAAAGCCTGGAATAACTTTGCATAAAATTTATTTTCCTGACCTTTTGGTGCACATTTTTGGGTTGCCGACTGCAACTGTTTTGTTGTGCCAATATATTCCCTGGTCCTTGCCAGCTCAATTTCGTATGCTATTTTTGATCCGTTGCTCAACTCTCCATATTTGAAAAAGATATCCTTCAGCTTAATTATAGGATATTCGTTTACAACTTGTGCAGCGGTCAGACTTTTGCGCTGGTTCATCCTTAAATCGAGATTTCCTTCAAACCGCATTGAAAATCCCCTTTCCGGTTCATCAACCTGGTGGGAGGAAACTCCGAGATCGGCAAGGATCCCATCCACCGGCAAAACCTTATAGAGTTTCAGGAAATTTCGCATAAACCTGAAATTCTGGTTGATCAGAATTAATCTTTCATCGTCCGGCTTGTTTTTCAGTGCATCTTCATCCTGGTCGAATGCTATCAAAGAACCATTTCCAATATGTTTTAAAATTTCAAACGAGTGACCGCCTCCGCCAAACGTGGCATCTATGTAGATGCCGCCTTTTTTGATATTTAATCCTTCAATGCTTTCCTTTAATAAAACCGGTTGATGGTACATCATTCATCCGGTTTTTGTGATTGTCCCATCACCTCTTCAGCCAGCGTTCCAAAGTCTATTCCCTCGTCATTTAAAACCTTTTCATAATTCTCTTTATCCCAGATTTCAATCTTGTTAATTTGGGAAGTCAGCACCAGGTTCTTTTTGATATTTGCAAAGGCAATCAGTTCGTTTGGGATGTTGATCCTGCCGCTGATATCAAGCTCTACGGGGCGAACGCCAGCCATGAACTTCCTAATAAAATCAATATTTTTTTTGACAAAGCGGTTGAGTTTGTCAATTCCAGCCATCTCTTTTTCCCATTCTGACCTGGGATATAATTCGAGGCAGTTATAAAAAACACTTTTTTTAATTACAAAACCATTGTTCAAAACCGGGGCAAGCTCTTTCCTCAATCCGCCCGGAAGCGCTACTCTGCCCTTGGAATCGGCTTTACATTCGTATGTGTATGTAAGGTTTGTCATCAATTAAATATTCAGTGGATAAAAATAAATACAAATCTCCACATTTTGCCTAATGTTAATAACTTTTTTACACTTTTTCCCACCAGAGAATATAATAACTTCAATTATGGCAGCTTTGGTATTGGATCACGAATATTTTAATAGAGTAATTAATCGTCTTATAAAAAATTGGTCCATCTATAGAGCTGATTATACGAAGACCACGAACCTCATGCGAATATTGTTTATTTTTGCTCCCCTATAGCTCGATTAAATGGAAGAAATAAAAATAACCAGGCGGACCATTGATATAGAAAATGTTTTCCGGACGAAGAATCCTAAATTAGCATGGTGGATCCCGGGTTTTGTATTTAGTTTCCTGAGAAGAATTATTCATGAAAATGAGATCAATGATTTTTTATTCAGCAACAGGGATTATTATGGGCTTGATTTTGTTGATGCGATAATAAAGGGCTTCGGCGCGATAATCGAAGTAAAAGGTGTAGAAAATATCCCACTGACCGGACGATATATTATTGCTTCCAATCATCCTCTTGGCGCTCTTGATGGTGTTGCGCTGATGCAGGTTATCGGAAAGGTTCGCAGGGATATCGTTTTTCCGGTGAACGATCTGTTGATGTATTTGCCCAACCTGCAGGAATTATTTATTCCTATCAATAAGCACGGAAGCAATACAGAGAATATTGAACTGATCCATAACACTTTCAATTCGGACAAGTTGATTCTTTATTTTCCGGCCGGGTTGGTTTCGCGAAAGCAAAAAGGCAGTATAAAAGATCTTGAATGGAAAAAAACTTTTATTTCAAAAGCAAAGCAATACAACAGGGATATAATTCCTGTTTATATTCAAGGGAAGAATTCTAATTTTTTCTACAATTTGGCAAGCGTTAGGAAAAAACTGAAAATTAAAGCCAACATGGAGATGATGTTTTTACCGGATGAAATGTACAGGCAGAAAAATAAAATGATTAAAATAACAATTGGAAGTCCGATTCCTGTTGAAACATTTGATAAAAGATACAATTTTGCAGAATGGGCAGGAAAAGTGAAAGATTATATTTATTCGTCGGGCACAACGGAGTTTAAGGAACCTTTTAACGAATAATTACCGGCACATCAGATCAAATATGATCAGTCCGGGTTTATCAATATAACAAGTGACTTGAATTAAATGAAAAAAGTAAAAATTTATTAATTTCTTATGGAAACAATAATTCCACCGGTTGACCGCCAGCTTCTTGAGCAGGAGCTTACCAATGAATTGTTTTTCCGGGATACAAATAACGGGAATAACAAAATTTATATATTCACCTGCGAACAGGCGCCAAATGTAATGCGCGAACTCGGACGCCTGCGTGAAATTACTTTCAGAGATGCAAGCGGTGGTACAGGTAAGAGCCTTGATATTGACGATTATGATATGGGTAAATCAGCTTTTAAACAACTGATCGTCTGGAATCCTGAAGATAAGGAAATTGTAGGAGGCTACCGTTTTTTAATCGGCAAAGAAGTCGAAACGGATGAAGAAGGCCAGCCGCATACACCCACCTCAAAATTGTTCCGGTTCTCCGATAAATTTATTCATGATTACTGGCCGGTGACCTTTGAACTTGGACGGTCGTTTGTACAACCCAACTATCAACCTACGGTAAATTTAAGAAAAGGAATGTATTCACTCGACAATCTGTGGGATGGGCTTGGCGCAATTACAATAGTGAATCCTGAAGTCAGGTATTTTTTCGGCAAAATCACCATGTACCCCAGCTTCGATTCCTTTGGACGCGACCTGATCCTATATTTTTTACACAAATATTTTCCTGATGAGGATGGACTTATAAGGCCGAAGGTTCCTTTTAAAATTCAAACCAAGGAAAAAGTTTTACGCAGCATTTTTATGGGTGCAAACTATGACGAAGATTATAAAATCCTTGTACAGAAAGTAAGGAGGCTCGGTGAACAAATACCTCCGCTTGTGAATGCTTATATGAATCTTTCCGGATCAATGAAAATGTTCGGGACGGCCATTAATGATGAATTCGGGAAGGTGGAAGAATCAGCAATAATTATTACCATTGCCGATATATATGATTACAAAAAGGACAGGCACATGTCAACTTTTAAATCCAGTCAATAATCTCCTCTGTTTGGAGAAAAATAACTAATTCAATGGAGATTTTTGATGCACGTTTTGTTGTCAGCAATTCCGATTATTTAAAATGCCCTGTACCTGATATTCCTGAATTTGCCTTCATCGGCAGGTCAAATGTCGGGAAATCATCATTGATAAATATGCTCGCCGGCAGAAAGAGCCTGGCGAAAATCTCAGGTACACCAGGCAAAACGCGGTTAATCAACCATTTCCTAATTAACAATAGCTGGTATCTGGTTGACCTTCCAGGTTACGGATTTGCAAAAATTTCAAAAAGTGTCAGGATAAAATGGGAAAAAATGTCGCGGGATTATCTGCGCAACAGGAGGAATATTATCAACACATTTATTCTGATAGATTCGCGCCTTACCCCTCAGAAATCGGACCTTGAATTTATTTTCTGGTTCGGTGAGATGAACCTGCCATTTGTACTCATTTTTACAAAAAGCGATAAACTGTCAAAATCGAAACTCATTTCCAACCTTGAGAATTACAAAAGCGTTCTTTTGGAATATTGGGAAGAGGTACCGGCATCTGTCGTCAGCTCTGCAATAACCGGAAAAGGAAAGGATGAAATTTTAGCGATGATCGCTGCGATGAATGCAAAAGTGGAAAATTAATACTTATCAAAAGCTGATCTTTCCCTTGAATGATCAGAAAAACAACTGTGGCAAAATTGAGGTTAATAATGTACTTTTACAGAAAAATCCAAATATTATGGCAAAAGTAATTATAGAAAAGCTGTCGGAGACTGAGGTCAAAACGCGGGCTATAAAAAGCTGGCCTGTTTGGGAAAAAGAAATATCACGATTCGATTGGCAATATGATGGCGATGAAGAATGCCTTATCCTCGAAGGTGAGGTTATTGTTGAAACCCCGGATGGAAAATTCACGATTAAGAAAGGTGATTTCGTGACATTCAAAGATGGATTGAATTGTACCTGGGATATTAAGAAGCCTGTTAAAAAGCACTATAATTTCCCTTGAGAATATTTAAAAACCATTTGCAATTTATCCACGGCCGGTTATTACACAATTAATCGTTGGACGTATAAAAAATTACAGATTCATTTATGGTTGGAGTGGTCATAAAATCAACAGGAAGTTGGCTTGATGTTGAAACGGATGAAGGGATGATCTACAATTGCAAACTTAAGGGTACTTTCCGGACCAAAGGTATCAAATCAACAAATCCGGTTGCCGTTGGAGATTATGTTAAGTTTTTGATACTCGATGATAATATGACGGGTTTGGTAAACGAAATCCTTCCCCGCCACAATTACCTTGTCAGAAAGGCAACAAATCTCTCCAAAGTATCTCACATCATTGCTGCAAATCTCGACCAGGTTTTTATCATTGCAACCCTTGCGTTTCCAAGAACTTCAACCGGATTTATTGACAGATTTCTGGTAACCTCCGAGGCTTATCATATCCCGGCGAGTATTGTATTTAATAAAATTGATCTGTACAACGGGAAATTGAATTCTCAAATGGCTGAATTTAAAAAGATATATTCCGAAGCCGGATATTATTGTTTTTCTGTTTCAGCAATTCGCGGTGATAACCTGGATATATTAAAAGCCAGCCTCCAGGGAAGAAGAACACTGTTCTCGGGGCATTCAGGAGTGGGCAAATCAGCGCTTATCAATGCCATCGAACCAAACCTGGATTTAAAGACCAAAGAACTTTCAGGTTATCATAAGGTTGGCATGCACACCACTACTTTTGCGGAAATGATACGGCTTAAGGACGGTGGATATATCATTGATACACCAGGAATAAAAGAATTCGGATTGTCGGATTTTAACCGCAGGGAAATCGCTGAACGATTCCCTGAGGTAAGAAGATATATGAAAGAATGCCGGTTCAATAACTGTTCCCATGTCCATGAACCGGGATGTGCTGTCCAACAGGCCTTGTCAGAGGGAAAGATAAGCGAATCCAGGTTTAAGAATTACCTTAGCATTTTAAATGACGATTATTGGAAAACTACCGAAAATGATTACCGATCTACTTAATTGGTGGTTTTATTGCTCTTTATGATTTGCAACTTAATCCGAAATGGTTTGTATATATCATAATTACTAATGTTACGCAAACAGATTTTTATATGTGTTAATTTGAGATTTCTCATTACGCTTCGCTTCATTCCCAGCGAAGCAAGGAATCTCCTTTTTATAACCTAAATTTATGTATTTGCATAACATCAGTTAACTACTAAAAATTCAGTGATGATAAGTAAACAATTACTCTCTTCGGCGATCACACCCGTAAAATCAACGGAGTCAGGATCAGATGCGCTTTATTATATGGATGAATTTAAAGTATCATGCCTTCCTGTGCTTTCGGGCCAGCAGTACCTTGGCCTTATCTGCGAACCGGATATCTTCAGCCTGAGTGATCCGGATATGCCTCTTTGCGATCAAAAAGTTCCCTATAAACTTGTTTATGTTAATGAAAATCAACATGTATTCGATGTCATAAAAATTATGACCGCTGAAAAGATCCCGATATTACCCGTCCTCGATGATAAAAAGAATTATACAGGTTGTATATCAGTCGTAAAGCTTGCTGAACATTTCGGGAAATTCACTGCCATTGATCATCCGGGAGCCGTTTTAATTCTGGAACTAAATCAGAATGATTACGTATTATCGCAAATCGCGCAGATCGTAGAATCACAGGATACAAAAATCCTCAGTTTATACGTATCATCCGAAAAGGACTCTACTAAAATGGAATTGACGATAAAGGTGAATAAAAGGGAAATACAATCGCTGGTGAAAACTTTGAACAGGTACAACTATTTTATTAAAGAAACCTTTACAGAAGATGAAGAAATGTACAACGATTTGCTTGACAGGTACGATGCTTTGATGAACTATCTTAATATTTAGGAATGAGAGGAATTGTTGTTTGCTTTTTAATCATTGGTTGTCTGATCGCAACAGCCGGAACTCCAAATGCAGCGGAAGGGAAATCCGATTCGCTAAAAACTTCGGCAAATCTTGTCATCAGGAATATTACTTTCTCCGGCAACAAGGTTACCAAAGAGCGAATAATCAGGCGGGAACTGCTGATCAGAGAAATGGATACCATAGCTATAGCTGATATATCCGCGCTTTTGCAGCAAAGCAGGAAAAATCTTGTAAATACTTCCCTTTTTAATTTTGTTACCGTTGATTCAATTCCTGTTCCGGGCCAGCCCGAACAGATTGACGTTAATTTTGGATTTATTGAAAGATGGTATATCTGGCCGGTGCCCATACTGGAGTTTGCCGATCGCAACTTTAACGAATGGCTGAAGAAAAAGGATCTGAACCGGATCAATTACGGGCTTTTCCTTACCTGGAACAATTTCAGGGGCAGAAGGGAAAAACTGATAGTTTACGCCCGCTTCGGCTATGATGAAAAATATGAGCTTTCCTATCAGATACCCTATATAAACAAAAAGCAAACCTGGGGATTTGGCGTAAGTACAGGCTTTTCACAAAATCATGAAATAGCATATAATTCCTTTGATACGATTGATGAATCACCCTTTATCGGCAATAAGGAAGTATATTTTAAAAGTGAAGATTTTTATCCCAAAAAAACCTATTTTGTCTTTGCTGAAACATACTACCGCAAGGGAATTCATAACCTTAGCTGGTTTAAATTTGGCTATACCGACCTGCTCCTTGCCGATTCTGTTCTCATTAAAAATCCTGATTATTCTTATGGAAGTAAAATCCGAAATCAGTTTTTATCATTCTACTATCAGTTCAGGAGCGATTACCGCGATTACAAGCAATATCCCCTGAACGGTTTTTATTTCGATACAGAGCTTGATAAAAAAGGACTTGGTTTTTTTTATGAGCCCGAAGTAAACTCGCTTTCCATAAAATCAACTTTCAGAAAGTACTACAAAATTAAAGGAAGACTTTACTATGCCTATGGATTGACAGGCAAGGTTTCGCCCTTCTGGCATCAGCCGTATTATTATTTAAGAGGATTGGGTTATAACAGGGATTTTGTGCGCGGTTATGAATATTATGTCGTGGATGCACAGCATTTCGGCCTGATGAAAAACAACCTGAAATTCGAGTTAATTCCAACGAGGGTCTTTTCACTTGACTTTATTCCTACGGATAAATTCAGCAAGTTATATTATGCAATTTACCTTAATGTTTATACCGACATAGGTTATGCTGTTGATAACCGCAGCAAAGCTTATAATCCGCTTGCAAATGAGATTTTAGTAGGCTATGGACTCGGACTTGATTTTGTAACGTATTACGATTTTGTCGTTAGGTTCGAATATTCCTTCAATAAAATGGGTGAGTCGGGATTCTTTATTCATTTCATGCCTTCAATTTGAAACTTGTTACCTGATGCTTGTTGCTGGTTTCTTGTAAATAGAGGTTCGTTACCGGCAGTTTGTCTGAATTTGTTAAAAATGTAACTTCGAACCAGTGATAAGTACCAGGAAACCGGGAACCGGACTTATTACCAGCACGGTTTACCGTTTGTCATAATAAATGTTAAATAATAAACAAATAATGCCTTATTTTGTAATCTTGTGTTTTATATTTAAGAAATTGAAATAGTAAAGACCGGATTGAATGAAAGTTGCATTATTTGGCAAGATAGCATCAGAAGAAAGTAAAGCCTTCATACACGGAATACTTGAAAATCTCGAAAATCTCGGTATTGATCTTATCATTTATGAGCCATTTTACAAGCAATTGCAGGACCTGCAGATCCTTAAAGCCGGAGCCGTTACTTTCAACGACAATAACGGTCTAAAAGGGCAGGTTGATTTTCTTTTCTCTATTGGCGGTGATGGTACTTTACTCGACACAATAACATTTGTGCAAAATTCAGGCATACCCATTTTAGGTATTAACCTGGGTCGCATGGGATTTCTTTCCTCCGTATCGAAAGATCAGATCGGATCTGCTTTCGAACAATTATTAAACAATCGCTTTAAACTCGACGAGCGTACGTTGTTAAAACTCAATACAACAGAAAATCTGTTCGGGCATTTAAATTATGCAATGAATGATATAAGCGTAAATAAAAAGTATCCTACGTCCATGTTGAAAATCCAAACTTTTGTGGATGATGAATTTTTAAATTCATATTGGGCGGACGGACTTATTATAGCAACTCCAACCGGTTCGACAGCATATTCAATGAGCAGCGGCGGACCAATCATATTGCCTCAATCGAGAAGTTTTGTGATAACGCCAATTGCAACGCACAATTTAACCGTCAGACCGGTCGTTATTCCTGACAATTGTGAAATAAAAATTAAAATTGTCGGAAGAATTACTGAATTTTTTGTGAGTCTCGATTCCCGCTCGTTGCCTTGTGATTCAAATACGGAGTTGGTTGTAAAAAAGGAGGATTTTATCATTAACCTGGTACACCTGAATGATGCAAGTTATTTTAAAACCATACGCGAAAAGTTAATGTGGGGTCTTGATTTCAGGAATTGACAGACCGGGCGAATTCTTTTCTATTTTTAGTTACGTTCAATGACAATCAACAGAAAGTAATATTTTTGCAGTTTTATGAAAAAATTAATCTTTATCCCGTTTCTGATTTTAACAACTTTTATCGGTAAAGCTCAAATGGAAATCGGGCTGTTTGGAGGTGGTTCTTTTTATATGGGAGACCTCAATCCAAGCACGCCATTTTTACAAACCAATCTCGCCTACGGAGCGCTCGTCAGATATACAATGGGCTCGCGGTGGGCTGTGAAAGTAAATGTATATAAAGGCATTATCGCAGGCGATGATAGTAAATTATCCTTCCTACCTGAAAGATCTTTAAAATTTAATTCCGGTATTTGGGAGCTCGGAGGTGTAGGTGAATTTAATTTTTTGCCCTATTTTACAGGTAGCTTGAAAAATTACTTTACTCCTTACCTGTTTGGAGGCGCTGCTTTACTTTACCACAGGCCTAAAGTGGGAAACCTGGATTTGAGGGATTTTAATACAGAAGGACAAATTTATGCTGAATTGCTTGAGCCGGATAATTCAGACAACAGAAAATATTCTTACTTTGCTTTCAGTATTCCATTCGGGATCGGGATAAAATATAGTTTCTCAAAAAGAATAGCCACTACGATCGAATGGGGAATGCGGAAAACATTCACTGATTATATAGATGATGTAAGTATGTCCTATTATGAAAATATTAGTAATCCGCAAACTGATGCTACAAATGAAGAATTACTCTATTCCGATCCGCTCCTGAATCATGAAGCGAACATGCAAAGGGGTAATTCCAAAACCGATGACTGGTATTCTTTTGCCGGTATAACAATTACTTACAGCATCAACCTGAAGAACAGGAATAAGTGTTCAGAATATGAAGAAAGGTTCTAAAAATTGTTAATCGGCCCGATGGATTGGAAAGAAAAAATAGATAAGGACAGGTTACCCAGGCACATTGCCATTATTATGGACGGGAACGGCAGATGGGCTAAGCAAAGGGGTAAGTTCAGAACCTTTGGGCATCAGCACGGTGTAAAATCGGTAAGAGAAACTGCCGAGGCGGCTGCTGAGATCGGGATCAGGTACCTCACGCTTTATGCATTTTCGACTGAAAACTGGACACGGCCGAAATCAGAGGTGAACGCCCTGATGAAGCTTCTGGTCAAAACAATTAATAAAGAATCAAAAACATTGCACGAAAATGAAATCAGCCTTAAAGCAATCGGTGACCTCGATTCATTACCCGACATCACGCGCAGGGAACTTTTTGAAGCCATTAAAGAAACTCAGCACTACAACCGGATGACGATGATACTTGCATTAAGTTATAGTTCGCGTTGGGAAATAGTCAATGCAGCGAAAATAATAGCTCAAAAAGTCGAAGCAAAGGAAATTTCACCAAACGATATTGACCAGAAATTGTTTGAATCGTGTTTAACCACAAACACCATCCCCGATCCTGAATTGCTTATCAGGACTAGCGGAGAGTACAGGATCAGCAATTTCCTGCTATGGCAAATTGCCTATTCGGAACTCTTTTTTTCCACCAAGTTCTGGCCTGATTTCCGAAAAGAAGATCTTTACGAAGCAATTGTTGATTTTCAAAAAAGGGAAAGAAGATTCGGAAAAATCAGTGAACAAATAATTAAATAAAAGAATGTACAGGATTTTAGTTGGATTGATGTTAATTGTTCTGGTAATCCCGTTTATAGGGCGGTCACAGGTAGATATTGGGAACCTTGAGGAACTGGATTACGCCTATCCGAAAAAATATGAAATCGGCGGGATCACTATAAGCGGTGTAAAATTTCTTGATAATAATGTACTTTCTACCTTGTCGGGTCTCACCGTAGGCGATATAATTTCGGTGCCGGGTGAAGAAATTGCCAATGCCATCAGAAATTTATGGAAACAGGGCCTGTTTGAAAATGTTATTATATCAGCTACAGGGATACAGGGTGAACTCATTTTTTTAAATATTTACCTGAAGGAAAGGCCACGGATGTCAACTTTTTCGTTTGGCGGAATTAAAAAAGCTGAAGCCGATAACGTGAGAGATGAAATTAAAATAGCAACCGGTGATGTCGTTACCGATAATATGTTGATCAGGACCACCAACACCATCAAAAACTACTTTATCAAAAAAGGTTACCTCGATACGGAGGTAAAGATTACACAAACCGAAGACAGCATTAGGAAAAACCATGTCAGGCTGCAATTTGACATTGATAAAAAACAAAAAGTAAAAATTTCACATATCCGCATCAATGGAAATGAACATTTTGATGACGCAAAAGTGAGGCAGTTACTTAAAGAAACTAAAGAAAAAGGCTCATTAACTCCTTTTAATGACATAGAAATGCTGGTTTATAACCTTGTAAAAAATTCAGTTACTTTCAGGTTTACCAATATGATTGAATATACACGGGATTATATTAATAATAATTTCAGGCTAAGGATATTCAAATCTTCCAAATACCTGAAAGACAAATATGAAGAGGATCTCGAAAAACTGATTGTTAAATACAATGCACAAGGTTACAGAGATGCAAAACTGATTACCGATTCTGTTTACCGCAATCCGGATAATACGGTTGGTATTGATATAAACCTGTACGAAGGTGAACGGTATTATTTTCGAAACATTACCTGGGTCGGAAATACAAAATATCCCGATGCTTTTTTAAGCAGGATTTTAAAAATAAAAAAGGGTGATATTTACAACTGGGAGTTGCTTAATTCAAACCTTACATTTAGCCAGAGTGAAGATGATGTAACTTCTCTGTATATGAATGATGGTTATCTTTTTTTCCAGGCAAATCCCGTTGAAGTCCTTGTTGAAAACGATTCAATAGATCTTGAAATAAGAATTTATGAAGGTAAGCAGGCGATTATCAATAAAGTAACGATTAAAGGGAACGATCGCACACATGATCATGTCGTAATCAGGGAATTAAAGACATTGCCCGGCGATCTCTTTTCACGGTCGGATATCATACGAACCACACGCGAACTTGCACAACTGAGGTACTTTAATCCTGAAACGATTGTTCCAAACGTCCAGCCGAATCCTGCCGAAGGAACTGTAGATATCGAGTATCAGGTTGAGGAAACTTCATCCGATCAGATTGAATTGTCAGGAGGATGGGGATACAGCAGGGTAATTGGCACTTTAGGAGTATCGTTTAATAATTTTTCGTTGAACAATGTTTTAAAGCTTAAAGAATGGAGGCCGGTACCTACCGGTGATGGCCAAAAGTTAAGTGTAAGATTGCAAACCTACGGGAAAGGATATTTCAGTTATAGCGCTTCATTTACTGAGCCCTGGCTGGGTGGGAAGAAACCTAATTCATTCAGTGTTAGTTACTATCATTCGCTTTATTCAAATACGGTTGCCAAGGATTCTCCTTCATACTGGTCTTTTGCTATTGACGGTATTTCACTGGGACTGGGAAAACGGCTCACATGGCCGGATGATTATTTTCAGTTAATGCTGGGTGCTAATTTTCAGGCATATTCTCTTAAGAATTACACATCACTGTTTTCATTCGGTTCAGGAACCGGGAATTATAATAATGTGAGTTTTAATCTTACACTGGCACGCAACTCAATTGACCAGCCGATATATCCGAGGAACGGTTCTATGGTTTCGGTATCTCTGGATATTACACCTCCCTATTCAAGCTTTTCCAACAGAGATTTTGCTGAATTAACCGACAATGAAAAATATAAATGGATAGAATATCATAAATGGGGATTACAGACAGCCTATTTTACTCCCATTGCAAAAGATCTTGTACTTATGGGCCGGGCAAAATTTGGTTTTTTAGGATATTTAAATCCTGATATTGGAGTTACTCCGTTCGAAAGATATTACCTTGGAGGTGACGGTTTATCGGGCGCCAATAACCTTGACGGACGTGAAATTATTGGGATGAGAGGCTACGCCAATGAAAGCCTGACACCCAATTACTCCGGTTCATCAAATACCGGCGGGACAATTTATAGTAAATACACCCTTGAATTAAGGTATCCGCTTTCGCTCAATCCCAATGCAACTATTTTTGTCGCGACTTTCCTCGAAGCTGGGAACGCATGGCAGAAATTTAATGCGTTCAATCCGTTTGCTGTTTATAAAACTGCAGGGCTCGGTGTAAGGGTATTTTTACCTATGTTTGGAATACTTGGACTCGATTGGGGATATGGCTTCGATAATGTGCCCGGTTTACCGGATGCCAACAGAGGTCAGTTCCATTTTTCAATCAATCAGTCAATAGATTAAATCCGGGCCATATATTTGAACCCTTTTTTAAACGTTAATCCTGAAATTGATTATTAAATATTCAGCACACATAATTCACCGGAGGATAAAACAATGAGAAAACTATTCATAACCATCGTTCTTGCAACGTTTATTTCCACAACCATTACAGCACAAAAATATGCCTATGTAGATTCGGATTATATTCTGGCCAACATCCCGGAATATAAGGAGGCTCAGAATCAAATTGATGAACTTGCCGCTGAGTATCAGAAAGAAATTGAGACAAAGTTTGCAGAGATTGACATGATGTATAAAGCTTACCAGGCCGAAGCTGTTCTGATGCCTGAGGATATTAAAAAGAAAAAGGAAGAAGAAATCCTTGCAAAAAAGAATGAAGCAAAAGAAATGCAAAATCAGCGTTTTGGCAAAGACGGCGATTTGTTTATCAAAAGGGAAGAACTTATCAAGCCTATACAGGAGAAAATCTATAACGCAATAGAGGAAATAGCTACCGAAAAGAATTATGCTTTTGTATTTGATAAAGCAGGGAGCCTCACAATGTTATATGTTAACTCAAAGTTTGATCTCAGTGATGACGTCCTGGATAATGTAGGAGCAGTTTTGGGAACCGTAAGGAGAGAAGACCGGCAGAAAAGCGAATATAAAGGATCGCCTGGCACAAACGAACAACAGGAGAATAAAGCCAACCAGCAAAAAAACAATCCGAACATGATGAACCCGCCTTCAAGAACTGGTGGCTCCGACACCGGTCCTGTAATAAAAAAAGACCGGAAATAACTGTATGGGCTACATTTTATTTTGATGTGCTGGAAAATAATTATTTCTTTTATTGGCGGATCAAAATAAACCATTGCACATTGCCCGTAGGGCATTAATATCCATAGAAAATAATAATATGTGCAAGGA
>Ga0172368_10000655_pt1 | contig 49206 bp, 34 predicted proteins | sample Lak11m_FD_114540 | JGI IMG/M metagenome (GOLD analysis project Ga0172368, IMG submission 114540) | Freshwater microbial communities from Kabuno Bay, South-Kivu, Congo - kab_022012_11m | ecosystem: Environmental > Aquatic > Freshwater > Lake | place: Democratic Republic of the Congo: South-Kivu... | reverse complement strand
TCTCAAAACCTAAAAACACAGGTTTTAATAAACCTAAGCAAAAAAGAAAATCCTCGTTCTGAAATAACTCAAAACTATAATTACGAAATAATTTCACAAGATCAAAACACTGTAAAATTAGATTTAAACGAAGAAAAAAATCTCACAATAATCCTTCAAAATACCGGAAAAACTTCATGGGATCTTTCTGAAAATTCTCAAAATCCACTCTACCTAAAGTCAATATTCCCAAACGAAATAAATAGCAATATTTACGACAAGGAAGCCATAAATTGGCAATCCCCTTCTCTATACAAAATCTCAGACAAAAATGGCAAAGAAGAAATAAAAACAAATGACACCGTTACATTTGAATTAGAAATTTCATCTCCGAAAAACCCAGGAAATTACAAAGAAAAATTCGGACTACTTATTGAAAATAAAAAATTACTAAAAAACAATACTTTGGATTTCGACGTTCTCGTAAAAGGAAATTATGAAGATTCATATTCCTACGAATATACAAGTCCTGAACTAAAAGATAATTATCTTCCAAACAAAGAAAAACAAATCCAAATCAAGTTCAAAAACACTGGAAAAACGCCATGGTACGCGTCAGGAAATCACAAAGCATACCTAGAAGAAAATGGCACAAAAACCGAAACAGAACTTTCGCAATATCAAGTCCTTCCCGGAGAAGAAGGCACATTCATGGTCAAAACAGTAACTCCAACAAACATAGGATCATACGAAAAACAATTCATTTTTGGAATAAAAGATTTAGTCGAATTCGATTCATCTCCGGTAAATTTCGAAATGAACATCACAACAAAAAAAGTCGCACTTACTTTCGATGATGGCTACGGAGAAATCGATCCGTTCATCGACACATTAAACGCAAACAACGTAAAAGCAACATTTTTCATGCTCGGAGTCGTCGCACAACACCAACCGGAACAAATGAGAAGAATCATAACAGACGGGCACAGATTGGCAGATCACAGCTACAATCACCCCGATTTCCGCACACTTTCTCGTGAAGAAATAATTTGGCAAATCGAAGAAACACGAAACATAATGAAAAATATTACAGGCTTAGATCCAGCACCATATTTCAGATATCCATATGGCGCACAAAATGATTTTTCAAATAGCGTAGTAGAAGAAAATGGCTGGAAATGGTTCCATTGGACAAATGGCACCGGAGATTATCAACACCACGAAGACAGCACCGCAGGACGTCACCAAACCTATTTCTATGCGACTTTAAACCCACCGGACGCTTCAATCGTACTTATGCACATCATAAGCAAATCGACCCTTGGAGCGCTTCCAGACGTCATAAAATGGTACAGAGATAATAATTACGCATTCGTAACAGTTGATGAATTATAATAGAGGTGCTATAATAAATCACTGATTAAATATAAATAATATGTCAGATCACGGACACGCACCAGAGGCTCACGGACATGATGCAGCACCAGCGGCAGATCATGGCCATGCGGCACCAGACGCACACGCACCTGCAGCAGATCATGGAGCGCACGGAGCGGATCATGGAGCGCACGGAGGTGGACATGAGACACCAGCACACGGAGACGCACACGGAGCGGAGCATGGAGCGGCCGGGAACCAACTTGAAGCAACCCGGAACGCAATAGACGCAAAAAGAGCGGAATTCGAAGGTAAAATTCAACATACAAGAGAAAAGGTCCATGGCATTTTGAGATTTGGAGAAGCAGGCGCACCATCAAAACAAAAAATATGGTTGGAACCTTTTTACGCAGCAGGAGATGTACTTGATGCAACAGCAGGAACTGCAGGAAGAAGAGTTTGGGAAATAGCTGAAACAACAGGAGCAGCAATAAAATCGACATTAAACATGGCAGTAAACCCAATTCTTCACCCATTAAACACACTCAAACATCCGCTAAAATACATGGCGAATTTTGGAAGAATATTTACAACTTCCATCGAAAATTACGCAAATATTTTCAATGCAATCCCAAGAAGTATTCAAGAAATTTATGAACGTGGAATCCAAAGACCAGCATCAAGACTTCTAGGCAGAGTGCCACTAATCGGATCAGGAATAGAAAAACTTACAAGTGGACTTGGATGGTTAGTAAAACAACCACGTCACCTTACAGAGTTTATTTCATACCCAATATACCAACTGGATGATTGGATGATGCACACACAAGGATAAATTTTAAGTTAACAAAGCCATCACAAAAAAGTAGAATACTCATATAAAAGCGTTCTATAGATTTTTCAAAATGTTCAATTTCAAAATCACACATAACCAAAAAAACAAAAAATATCGCACAGGAATTTTCACGACTCCACACGGAGATATTGAAACTCCGATATTTATGCCGGTCGGAACAAAAGCCACAGTAAAAACTCTTTCACCTGATGATCTAAATGAAATTGACGCAGAAATAATACTTTCAAACACATATCATTTATTTTTACGTCCCGGAGAAGAACTTATAAAAAAAATGGGAGGACTTCATAAATGGATGAATTGGAACGGTCCGATTCTCACAGACTCAGGCGGTTTTCAGGTCTTTTCACTTGCCGAAGAAAAAGGTTTCACAAAAAATAAAGACTTCAAAACTCAAGTAAAAATCACAGAAGAAGGCGTAAAATTCAAATCATTTATCGACGGCCAAACACATTTTTTTACTCCTGAAAAAGTAATGCAAATCGAACATGACCTTGGTGCAGACATAATCATGGCCTTCGACGAATGTGCATCCGCAAAAAAAACAAAAAAATATTACGAAGAATCAATGTTACGAACACACAGATGGCTTGATAGATGTGTTTCAGAACACACAAAACTTTCAAAAAAAATATCAAAAAAATCGCTACCACAAGCCTTATTCGGAATAGTCCAAGGTGGACTCTTCAAAGATCTACGAACTAAATCAGCAAAATTTGTAAACGAAAAAAATCTTCCAGGAAATGCAATCGGAGGACTTTCTGTGGGAGAAAGTAGAGAAAAAATGCACGAAATGATTGAAACAGTAATCCCCTATCTCGACGAAAACAAACCACGATATTTGATGGGAGTTGGAACTCCCGAAGACCTCTTTGAATGCGTAGAAAGAGGCATAGATATGTTCGATTGCGTACATCCCACACGCATGGCACGACATGGTTCATTCTGGAATTTAGAAGGCCGCCACAGCATCAAAAAAAGTGAATACAAACTAGATGCATCACCTCTACAAAAGAAATGCGAATGCTACACATGCAAAAACTTTTCAAGAAGTTATTTAAGACATTTGATTTTCGAAAATGAAATTTTGGGACTTCGTCTAATGACTATTCACAACCTTAACTTCCTGCTAGAATTGATGCACGAAATAAGAGACTCAATCAAAAAAAACAAGTTTGAAAGTTTTAAAAAAACATTCCTGAAAAAATTTCAAAAGAAACAATCAAATGAATAAATTTGAAAATTTTGAAAAGATAGTGGAGAAAAAATACGACCAGAGAGACCGCAAAAATAAGCCAAAGATGAAGGTTTCCGGGAAAAGTGTTTTTACACTTCAAAGACTTATGACACGTCCAATGAAAATGAAAAAGAAAAGATAACCACAAAAAAAATGATTGCATATTTAAAAGGAAAAATCATAAAGAAAAATTCAAAAGGAATAATCATCGACACAGGAAATGTCGGATATTTTGTAAGCATTTTTAGAAATCTTTTAGCCGACATGGAAGAGAAAATGGAAACAGAAATCTTCGTTTACACAAACGTAAAAGAAGATGCCATCGACCTTTATGGATTCAAAACAGAAGACGAATTGGATTTTTTCACACAACTAATAAGCGTTAGCGGTATAGGCCCAAGAACTGCAGTTGAAGCCTTAAACATACAAATAGACAAATTCAAATCAGCAATATTAAATGAAGACGAATCCTTCATCACAAAGATCCCGGGAATCGGAGGCAAGACCGCAAAACGGCTTATCTTAGAGCTAAAAGACAAAGTGAAAATCTCAGATATATCAAATCTTTCACGTCCTCACGGAAAAATAGAAGTGAACAAAGAAGTCATCGACGCACTTGCAAAACTTGGATATCAAAAAGCAGAAATTCTAGAATCATTAAAAGATCTTCCAAAAGAAATTGCATCCCCTGAAGAAATAATAAAATACTTTTTGAAACACGCATAAAAAATGCAAAAAACTCTCCCCTCTTCTCTTACCATTACGGACAAATCAAACATAAAATACCTCTCAAACTTTACCGGATCACACGGAATTTTGATTGTCACTAGCCAAAAAACATATTTACTCACCGATTTTAGGTATTTAGAAAGAGCAAAAAAATCAGTCAAAAAAAACATCCAAGTCATAGAACTCACCAAAGAAAATTGGCAAAAAATTTTAGAAAAAGAAAACACAAAAATCATCGGGATTGAAGAAGACAATCTAACAATTTCAAGATTCAAAAAAATCAAGGAACTTTGCCAAATAAAAGGCAAAAAAATAAAATTTCAAAACATCTCAGGAACAATAGAATCAAGACGTGAAATCAAATCTCCACAGGAAATAAAACTCACGATAAAAAGCCAAAGAATAAACGAAAAAGTATTCCTATTGATCAAAAAGTTTATACAAGATCGCATCGCAACACAAAGCCAAAAATTAAAGCTTCCAACAGAAATAGAAATAGCATGGAAAATACGTGAACTTGGATACCAATTTGGTGCCGAAGAAATGTCATTTGATCCAATTGTTGCATTCGGAAAACACACCGCAATGCCACACCACAACCCCGGCAAAACACGTTTAAAAAAAGGTGACATGGTAATGATCGACATGGGAATGAAATACAAAGGTTTCTGTTCCGACATGACTCGAATGATATTCACTACACCACCAACAAAATTTCAGAAAGAAATTTACGAACTTGTCCTAAACGCCCAAGAAAACGGAATCAAAAAAATTGTATCAGGAATGACCGGAAAAACAGCAGACGCACTTTCACGCGACATGATTGTAAAACAAGGCTACGGCGAAAAATACGGCCATTCAGGCGGACACGGAATAGGATTAGATATACACGAACAGCCATCATTAGCCGAGAAATACACAGACAAATTAAAAGAAAATTCCATCATCACTGTCGAACCGGGAATCTACCTCACAGGAAAATTCGGTATTCGTATAGAAGACATGATTCTCGTCAAAAAAAACAAATCAATAAATCTCACAAAGATTAGCAAAAATATATAAATATAACTTATCAAGCTGTTGCTTTTTAAGCCAATTTAATATAAAATCGACAGGTTAAAATTGTAAATATATGTGCGGAATATTCGCCTATTTCGGAGAAAAAACACACTCCCCTAAAATCGTCATCGAGGGGCTAAAGAAACTTGAGTATCGTGGTTACGACTCATGGGGAATTGCATACAAAAAAGAAGGAGACATTGCCATCCACAAAGAAGTCGGAAAAATCGGAGAAATGCACGATATTGATGAATTAAAAGATCAATCAAAAATAGCGATAGGACATTCTCGTTGGGCTACACACGGCGGAGTAACGCAGAAAAACGCACATCCGCATTTTTCTGAAAATAGAGAAATAGTCCTTGTTCACAACGGAATACTTGAAAATTATCTTGAACTAAAAAAACATCTTGAGAAAAAAGGACACACATTCCGTTCACAAACAGACACAGAAGTAATCGCACATTTAATCGAAGACCATGCAAGAACACATTCATTCATGGATAGTGTAAAGCTAGCAATGGCGGAGATGGAAGGACGATATGCAATCGTCGTAATGAAAAAAGACGAAAACGCATTAATCGCAGCCAGACGCGGATCCCCTCTTATTCTTGGAGTTGGCAAAAAAACAGGAGAATACTTCATCGCTTCAGATATTCCAGCATTTTTGAAATACACAAACAAAGTAATTTATTTGGACGACAATCAAATTTGCATGTTGAAAGATACCTCAGCACGCTTTTATGACACCATCAAAAACACAGAAATCCAAAAAAGAATTGTTGAAATAGATTGGGACGAAGAAAGCGCAGAGAAAGGCGAATTCCCACATTTCATGATAAAAGAAATCACAGAACAAAAAGACACATTAACACGTGCAATAAACCAAGATCCAGAAACAATAAGACAAGTTGCAAAAAAAATAGAGGCAGCACAAAGTGTATTTCTAGTAGGATGCGGAACAGCAGGAAAAGCCTGCATGGTAGGCCAATATCTATTTTCAAAAATCTCGAACAAACAAGTATCTTTTGCATTCGGATCAGAGTTCCAGAATTACAAAAACTTCATAAACAAAAAAAGTTTAATGATCGCAGTTTCTCAATCCGGAGAAACCGCAGACACACTTGAAGCAATAGAAATGGCAAAAGAAAAAGGTGCAAAAGTTGTATCTATCGTAAATGTAGAAAATTCAAGCATAGCAAGAATGTCAGATTTCATAATTCCAATCAAAGCCGGACCAGAAAAAGCAGTCGCGTCGACGAAAGCGACAACGTCTCAAATTGCGATCCTTATGCTACTTGCGTACGCTTGTGACGGAGGAGTAAACATAGGGAAACAGTTACTTGTAAACGTGGCCAGTCAGATAAACGACATGTTAAATCCAAGGTACGAAGAACATATTTCAAAAATTGCAGAAAAGATACAACACGTAGAATCAATGTACATTATCGGTCGTGGCGAAAACTACCCGATGGCGCTTGAAGCAGCCATAAAACTACAAGAAGTTTCATACATTCACGCCGAAGGATTCGCAGGCGGAGAACTAAAACACGGACCAATCGCATTAATTTCAAAAGACACACCCGTCATCGCACTTGTCGCAAACGACGAACAAAAGAAAAACATTCTTTCAAACACGATGGAAGTAAAAGCCCGCGGAGGCTTTATCATCGGAGTTTCACCGGAAAATCAGGAAGTTTTTGATCACTGGATTCGCGTCCCTGACGTCGGAGAAGCATCCCCTATCGTAAACATTATTCCAGTCCAACTTTTGGCTTACAAACTCGCAGTTTTAAGAAAAACAGATCCAGACAAACCAAGAAATCTTGCAAAAAGTGTAACTGTAAAATAGAAAAACCAAAAAGATTTTTGTCTTTTCTATTTCAATCTAAGCACAATTTTTGATATAATTTTTGCGAACAAATTACCCTCATTTTCATGCTCCAAAAAAACACAAAAGTTGTTTGCACTTTAGGGCCATCCAGCGATTCAGTTAACGAACTTTTGGCTTTAATAAAGGCAGGAATGAATGTAGCAAGACTCAATTTCTCACACGGGACATACGAACATCATTTAAAATTAATCAACAATATCCATAAGGCTGAATCTTTGATGAAAACAAGAATCGGAATTTTACAAGATCTTCAAGGACCCAAAATAAGAATTGGGAAAATGCCGGAAGACGGGATCCATATCAAAAAAGATGAAGTTTTCACCATCACAATAAAAGATATCACAGGAGAAAGGACAAAAAATAAAATAATAATTCCACTCACTTACAAAAATGTTTGCAAAGACGTAAAAACCAATGCAACAGTTTTGATAAATGACGGATTACTTGAAGCAATCGTGATCAAAAAGAAAAAAGACGAACTAATTCTAAAAGCAAAAACATCAGGAATTATCAAACACGGAAATGGAATAAATTTTCCGAATTCAACAATATCTGCAAAAACAATCACAGAAAAAGATTTGAAAGATCTTGAATTCGGACTTAAAAACAATGTCGATTTTGTGGCACTCTCATTTGTAAAATCAAAAAAAGATATTGAAGAACTGAGAACGCTAATTCAAAAAAAAGGCAAAAACACGCCAATCATAGCCAAAATCGAAAGACATGAAGCGATCTCACATTTGAAAGAAATTATAAAATCAGCAGACGGAGTAATGGTCGCACGTGGAGATTTAGGCACAGACATTCCACCGGAACACGTTCCATTAGTTCAAAAAAGAATAATAAATATAGCGAACAAATACGGAAAACCTGTAATCACGGCGACACAAGTTCTTCAATCAATGGTGAAAAATCCAATCCCAACCAGAGCAGAAATTTCTGATGCAGCAAACGCAGTTTTCGATCACACAGACGCAATAATGCTCTCAAATGAAACAGCAGTTGGGAAATATCCTTCAAGAGCAGCATTAGTACTAACAAAAGTCGCACATTCTGTAGAACAAGAAATGCAAAAACACGAAGAACTAAAGGAATTTACATTCTCAAATACTCAAAAAACAAGATCATCACTTATAGCATGTGAAAATGCATGTGATCTTGCAATCAGATCAAAAGCAGCAGCAATAGTGGCATATACCGACGACGGATTTACTCCAAAACAAATATCGAAATATCGCATATACACGCCAATAATTACGTTCACCTCCTCTGAAAAAACAGCACGAGAATTGACACTCGTTTGGGGAATAAACAAGATTTTTGTAAAAAAATTTGCAGAAGATGCAAACAAAAAATTGAAAAACATAGTCGATTTTATCGCTAGAGAACGCCTTGTGAAGAAAGGACAAAAAATAGTTATCATCTGTAACGCAAGCAGCACAAGCACAATATCAACATACAAATTATGAGAATCATGGGAATAGATCCGGGAACAGCGATCACAGGATTTAGCATCATCGACTCAACAAAAGGAAAAATCAGTTTACTCGATTATGGCTGCATAAGGACACATTCATCACTTCCACAGTGCGAGAGATTAAAACAAATTTCTGAAGATCTAGAAATTTTAATAAAAAAATGGGAACCATCCATGGCATCAGTCGAAAAACTTTTCTTTCAAAAAAACATCAAGACAGCGATGAAAGTCGCAGAGGCTCGCGGAATAGTTTTAGAAAAATTAGCGAAAACAAATATCGAAATCGGTGAATACACACCACTTGAAATAAAATCAGCAATTTGCGGATATGGAAAGGCGGACAAAAAAATGGTACAGCAAATGGTAAAAGCGATCTTGGGATTACAAAGAATTCCAAAACCGGATGATGCCGCAGACGCAATTGCATCAGCGATTTGCATGGCAAATAGCCATAATCTGAAACAACGGATACAAAAATAAATCAATGAACAAATTCTTAACAACACTTTGGATAATAATTATCGCCGGATCAGTAGTGATCGGATTTGGCTTATTGCAGCCTAAAAAGGCAGGCGAGATTATAGATACAACAACCACTCCAACTCAAGAAAAAACAGTTCAAGAACAAATTCCAGAAATTTCTATACAACCAGAAGTAAACGAAAATTCCCCATCATCATTAACAAAACTTGGAGATAAATATTTAGCGGAACACAAACCAAAAGATGCTCAGGAAGCCTACCTAAAAGCCGAAAAACTCGATCCATCTTCAACAACAATAAAACTAAAAATTGCACAGAGTTACCTCGATCAACGAAACCTGAACGCAGCAAAAACTTTGATTTGGCAATTAAACAAAGAAGATCCTTCCGTAAAATATTACACGGGAATAATCCTTTCTCTTTTCAAAGATCCTGAAGGTGCAAAAAAGATATTTACAGAAATTGCAGCAAAAGATGGAGACCCAAACAGATCAAATGCACAAAATTTCGTAGATGCATTTACAACATTTTCATATTACAAAGAAGGAGAACAAATTTTCTTAGAAACACTGCTCGGTAAAGCGATGACAGAATCAGAGCAATACGAAGCCGCAATTCCACTTCTATATGACGTAATAAATCAAAAAAATGATTACAGAGATGCATGGATCATTTTGGGATATGCATATTTAAACACTGCAAAATATCAAGACGCGACAGATGCACTTATACAAGCACTAAAACTCGACAATGAAAAACCTGAAACATTATTTTTCTTAGGAATTTCTTATTCATTTATCAAAGACACAGACAAAGCAATTTTCTACCTTGAAAAAGCAAAATCATATGGATTCATGCCAAAAGAAGAAATCGATTCAAGGCTTGGAGATCTATATATTCTTCAAGGAGAATACAAAAAATCAGCAATGCTATACGAAAAAGTTTTAGCATCAGCACCCAAAAATTTAAGTCTCTATACGAAAGCGATTTGGGTAAACATAGAAAAGTTAAACGACACAAACAAAGCCCTAATCCTAGCCAAAAAAGCACTACAAGAAAGACCATCGGAAGCCGCAAGTTTCAACCTAGTTGGATGGGCACTTTCAAGTAAAGGAAACATGGAAGATGCAAAAGCATACCTTGGAAAAGCAATTGAATTAAACCCAAAACTAGACGCCGCATATTTAAATCTAGGACAAATATACGAGAAAGAAAACAAGATCTCACTCGCAAAAGACTACTACACAAAAGCATATTCTCTAGGTCAGGGAAATAGCGTCGCAAGACTTGCCGCAAAAAAATATCAAGCAATCTTAAAAATTAATTAACCAAATAAAAATGATAAATTTCTTGGCATTACTAGCATTTGTTCTCGGAACAATTTTTGGAAGTTTTTTAAGCGTAATAATTTACAGAACAAAAACAGATAAAACAGGAATTATCTTCGGACGTTCAATGTGTCCTTTTTGCAAAAAGAAATTAAAATTCAGATACCTAATTCCGATCTTCAGTTGGCTTTTCCTTCGCGGAAAATGTGGATATTGCGGCAAAAAAATAGGAGTACATTATTTAGCATTAGAAGTTATCACAGGATTAATTTTTCTAGTAACATTTCTTAATTTTAATTTCATAGAAATAAAATTCGACCAATTTTTCATGAACTATGAAATGCTAAAATTATTTATTTTCTACGTAATAGAATTTTTATTTTTAATGGCAATCTTCTTCTACGACCTACAGTACAAAGAAATTCCAGACAAATTTTCACTAACAGGAATCGTTGTCGCAATCGCAGGAAATCTGATATTACAGACAGTTTCCCCTATCAATATGGCAATCGGTGGAATAGGAATTTTCCTGTTTTTTGCATTACAATTCTTACTTTCACGAGGTAAATGGATTGGAGGTGGAGACCTCAGACTTGGGATTCTGATGGGAGTTTTACTAGGTTGGGACAAAGGACTTGTAGCATTAATCATCGCTTATATCGTAGGTGCAATTTTAAGCCTAGTCCTACTCGCAATGAAAAAGTTAGATAGAAAATCTCAAATACCTTTTGGACCATTCCTTGTTGTCGGCACACTAATCGCATTTTTCTTTGGAAAACAAATTCTTGATTGGTACCTTGGTGGAATATTTTTAGGACTATAAAAAAACATGAAAGACATTTTAAAAAAATCAGAACTCGATAAAAAAGTTTTATTAATAATCCTTGACGGCTACGGAGAAGGAAAAGATTACGAATACAATGCCGTAACACGAAGTAAAACTCCATACCTCAACGAACTAAGAAAAACCTACCCTACAACACTACTACGAACAGAAGGAAATTACGTAGGATTACCTAAACATTCGATGGGAGGAAGCGAAGTCGGACATTTCACCATCGGGGCCGGCAGAATCGTTTTTCAATCACTCGAAGAAATAAACAGATCAATCACTTCAAAGAAATTTTTCAACCTTAAAGAACTAAAAAAAGCAGCACAACTCTGCAAAAAAAATAATTCCAAATTTCACATAATGGGAATGATTTCCGACCAAGGAGTTCATTCACATATCGATCACCTTTTTGCACTTTTGAAATTCGCAAAAAAAGAAGGACTAAAAAAAGTGTATATACACGCCATTACTGACGGCCGCGACGTTCCAGAAAGATCTGCAGATAAATTCATCAAAGAAATAAATGCAAATATAAAAAAATACAAAGTCGGAAAAATTGCAACAATAATCGGAAGATATTATTCAATGGATCGCGACGAAAATTTCGCAAGAACAAAGAAAGCCTACGACTTGGTAACATCAGGGAAAAGAACTCTCGGAAAAAACGCACTCACGGCAATAAAAAATGACTACGAAAAAGGCACAAAAACAGACTATTATTTAAATCCAATCCTTCTCGACAAAGATGGCTTGATAGAAGGCAAAGACTCTGTCGTCTTTTTCAACTACAGGACGGACAGAGCTAAACAATTAGCAGAGTCATTAATAGAAAAAAAGTTCACAGGATTCAAAAGGGAAAATCCCGTATTCCCCCATTTCGTATGTTTCGGACCATACTCAAAAACGGCTCCAGTTTTATTCGAATCAAATATCGTAAAAAACAACCTGGGAGAAACTCTTTCAAAAAACAAAATTCATCAATTAAGAATTGCGGAAACTGAAAAATACGCACACGTTACATACTTCTTCAACTCTCAAGTGAAAGAACCATACAAAAATGAGGACCAAATAATGATAAATTCTCCAAAAGTCCCATCTTATGCACAAAAACCTGAAATGAGCGCATTAAAGATAACAGATCACATACTAAGTGCACTCGGCAAAAAGCCTCAATATGGCTTCATAGCCCTAAATTTTGCGAATTGTGACCTAGTGGGTCACAGTGGAGACTTCAAGGCAACAGTCAAAGCAGTAGAGACAGTGGATAAATGCCTATCAGAAGTCGTCCCTGAAGCTCAAAAGAAAGGATATACCGTCATGGTCACAGCCGACCACGGAAACGCGGAATTCAAAAGATACGCAAACGGAGAACAATGCCCTGCACATTCATTAAACCCAGTAATCTTCATTTTAATATCAAAACTAGGTAAAAAAATCTCATTACTCAAAAACAAGAATCTTGGCCTCGCCTCAGTCGCCCCAACAATCCTAAAGATAATGGGAATTCCAAAACCTAAAGAAATGACAGGACCTTCATTAATAAAGTCGTGATGCAAAGACAACGCAGTGTATGATGTCTTTGCATCACGACAAAAAAATAGTAGAATCAACACCATGAAAGCAGTAATACTAGCAGGAGGAGGAGGAACAAGACTTTGGCCACTTTCAGTAGAGGAAGCCCCAAAGCAGTTTCAGCAGTTAGTCTCCGAAAAAACACTCATAGAAGAAACTCTAGATCGGCTCTCTTTTCTAGATCCAAAAGACATATATATAGCTACAAATAAAGCACACAAACCTCTTGTACAAAAATTTTGCACACAAATCCCAGAAGAAAACATCATAATCGAACCGGCACTTAGGGACACAGCATCATGTATTGGCCTTGCTGCGGCCATTATTGAGAAGAAACACCCAGGAGAAGTTATGACGGTCATTTATGCTGATCATTTGATCCAAAACAAAGAAGAATTCGAGGAAAAACTCAAAATCGCAGAATCTTTAGCCAAAGAAGAAAACACATTAAATATAATAGAAGTAAAAGCAACGTCTCCAAACACAAATTACGGCTATGTTAAGCTCGGAAAACTGCACAAAACGGTAAACAAAACTGAGATCTATATATTAGACAGTTTCAAAGAAAAACCTACTATTGAACAAGCTCAGTCCTTTATAAAAGAAGGAAATTACCTATGGAATACAGGGATTTACGTTTGGAAATGCTCTACCATGCTACACTATTATAAGGAGTACAAACCTGAAACGTATGCAAAACTGGAACAAATCTCCGAAAATTTCGGTACACAAGCCTATGAAAATACGCTAGAATCCGTATATCCAACGCTTGAAAAGATATCAATAGATTACGCAATTATGGAAAATGTAGACCCAAAAGACGTAAGAATCCTGAAAGCAGACCTTGGATGGTCTGACATCGGAAACTTCGAAACAATCTGGGAAGTGCAAGAGAAAGACGCACAATCAAATGTAAAACGAGGAAAAATAGAATCATTGGACACAGAAAATTCACTTATATATAACGACACAGATCAAAGAATGGCAGTCATAGGATTAAAAGATATAGTCATAGTGAATACAAAAAATGGAATATTAATTTGCGATAAGTCACAATGTAAAAGGATAAAAGAACTAAACAATGGAAAAAGTTGAGATCAAACTAAAACCGTGGGGCCGCGAAGTGTGGTTTGCCCAGACCAACAAATACGCAGGAAAAATCCTTGAAATCAAAAAAGGACATCGCTACAGCCTGCAGTACCATGAGAAAAAGTCGGAAACTCAGTACATTTTGAGCGGAAAAGCAAAACTTATCTACGGCACAGAGATCACAAACCTGCAAGAGAAAATTCTAAATGCTGGTGACAAATTTGACGTAACTCCATATACTATCCACCGCTTGGAGGCCTTAGAGGATGATACTAAGGTATTTGAGGTATCGACGCCAGAACTGGACGATGTCGTAAAACTAGACGACGACTACGGTAGATCAGGAAAAGGCAACGATGCAAACCTTGATGAAACATTACACAACCAATAAAAATTTAACTAATAACACACAACCATGAAAAGATTTTTACCTTGGAAAATAGCAGGAATAGCACTTATTGCATTAATCTTGGGATTCTACGATCTTCCACCAAGTGTGCAAACAAAACTTGTTCCATTCACTCCAGATTCTCTAAAGACAACAAGCATGCAACTTGGACTTGATCTTCAAGGAGGATCTCAACTTGATTACAAGATTGACCTTAGAGATGTCCCAGAAAAATACCAAAAAGACATCATCGATGGAGTTATGAACGTGATCACAAAACGTGTAAATGGACTTGGAGTATCAGAACCAAACATCTACGTTTCAAATCTTCCAGGTGAAAAACATATCATTGTTGAATTAGCTGAAAATGCTCAAATCACACAAGCAGACACAGACAAATACCTTAATGTAGGCAAAAAAGAAGCAGAGAAAAAAATGGCAGACAAACTAACTCCAGACGAAAAGAAAAAAGTAAGTTTGGAAAAAGCAAAAGAAACAGTTGGAAAAACAATCCAACTTGAATTCAAAGAGAAAAAAGATGCAATCGATCCTAAAGAAAAAGATCTAGTAAAAGAAAAAGCATTAACTGCTCTTAACGAAATCAAAGGAGGACAAAACTTTGAAGTAGTTGCACAAGAAGAATCTCTAATAAACCCGGAAAAAGTAAAATACAACAAACCTGATTATCAGACAGAAGACCAACTACCAAGCAAAATCAAAGACGTACTAGCAAAACTAAAAGTTGGAGAATTCACAAAAGAATTAGTTGAAACAGGTGGAACTTTCACAATGGATGACACTGGAAATGCAGTTGAAGACACAGGACTTGGAATCGTAAAACTTGTAGACAAACAAGAAGAGAAACTTGATAAAAAAGAAGTTGCAGTAAGCCATATTTTGATCGCCTACAAAGGTTCAAAAAAAGCTGACGCTTCAGTTACAAGAACACAAGATGAAGCTTCAAAACTAGCAGAAGAAATAAAAACAAAACTACAAGCTGGAGAAGATTTCGCAAAACTTGCAAAAGAATATTCAGACGACAAGAGCAATAAAGATACAGGAGGAGTTTTGGACGGACCTGTCAAAGGAGATGGAACATACGCATATGATTTTGAACAAGCCGCACTTAAATTGACTAAAAAAGATGAAATAAGTTCAGTTACAAAAACTGAATTTGGATTCCACATCATCAAAGCAAACGATGTTAAAACATCAGTAAACCAAACAAAATATAAATACGAATCACTTGTTTACTCTACACTTCCAGATTCATGGCAGAACACAGATCTTACAGGCAAATATTTCGTACATGCAGATGTACAATTGGACAACTTCTACCAACCATATATCGCGATCCAATTCAACGACGAAGGAGCAAAATTATTCGAAACACTTACAGCTAAAAATGTAGGAAAACCAATCGCAATCTTCGTTGGAGGAACAAAGATTTCATCTCCAAAAGTAGATGAGAAAATCTCAGGAGGAAAAGCAGTTATCAAAGGAACATTCACAAGTGAAGAAGCAAAAGATCTAGCAAGAAACCTAAATACAGGTGCAATCCCAGCCCCAATTCTTCTTTCAGGAGAATACACAATCGGAGCAACACTTGGAGAAGAAGCTCTAAATCAAAGCATGTTTGCCGGACTTATTGGTCTACTATTGATCATGGGATTCATGATCTTCATGTACAGACTACCTGGTATTTTCGCCAGCGTAGCGCTACTTGTTTACATCAGCATCCTACTTTTCGTTCTAAAATCACAACTACCAATGTGGTTGGCTCTAATCATTTCGATTGGCGCATTCATATTCCTACTTACAAAAGTTATTAACAGTAAAGATTCAGGATGGGAAAAATTCATTTCATTTGTATTAAGCTGTCTTGCATTTTTCTTCCTTACATTCCTTCTAAGAGGTGGAATTGTAATGACACTTGCAGGTATTGCCGGAGTAATTATGTCTATTGGAGTTGCGGTTGATGCGAACGTTCTTATCTTCGAAAGACTTAAAGAAGAATTAAAACTAGGAAAAACTTTCAATGCCGCACTTGAAGCCGGATTCGACAGAGCATGGGCAGCCATCAGAGATTCAAACTTCTCAACACTTATCACTTGTGCGATCCTATTCTACTTTGGAAGCTCAATGGTTAAAGGATTCGCAATGAACTTGGCAATAGGTATCGTAATCTCAATGTTCACAGCTATCACAATCACAAAAACTCTACTAAAGACAGTGGTAGGAAAAGAAATCACACAGAACTTGAAACTATTTGGAGTAAAAATGGAATCAAAACCAAGAGAACCAATTCAGTTCATGAAAAACGCAAAAAAATTCCTTACAGTTTCAGGAACATTATTCGTTCTTTCAATCCTTTCAATCTTTGTTCTTGGAGCAAACCTAGGAACAGATTTCACAGGTGGAACACTTCTAGAATTCAAATTTGAAAAACCAATCGCTAAAGAAGAAATCTCAAAAGCTTTGGTAAATGCTGAAGGAGAACTAAAAAATCTCGGAACTTCAATCATGGAAACAAAGAAAGAAGATACATCTACAACAAAACCTGTAATCACTCCAGCAGCGACTTCAGTTGAAGACAAAGCCATCGTAGCCGACGGTGTTGCGACAACTGCAGAAGAAGTAATCGACTTCTCTACAACAAAAGTATTGGATTCAGGAGAAAACGGATTCATTATCAAAACAAAATACATCACATCTCAAACTCACGAAAAACTATTATCAATACTAAAAGACAAACTTCCAACATTTGAAGAAAAAAGATTCACAACAATGGGAGCTATCGTCGGATCAAGCATGCTTCAGAAATCACTTGTTGCCGTAGTTTTGGCATCATTGATGATCATCCTTTACATCTCATTTGCGTTTAGAAAGATTCCAAAACAACTAAATCCATGGAGATTCGGTGTATCGGCTGTAATAGCTCTTATACATGATGTAACAATCGTAACTGGAGTATTCATTGTTCTTGGAAAAATAGCTGGAGTGGAAATCGATGCGTTGTTCATAACAGCTATGCTTACAGTACTTGGTTACTCTGTAAATGATACAATCATCATCTTCGACAGATTAAGAGAAAACATTCTTACTTCTGGAAAATTCGACAACTTCTCACAGGTTACAAACGACGCTCTAAACCAAACACTAAGAAGATCTATCGGAACAGCAATGTCAGTAATCATCGCGCTTGTTTCAATCCTTATCTTCGGAAGCCCAACAATTTTCTACTTCATCCTAGCTCTTACAATCGGTATTATGCTTGGAACATATTCATCAATTTTCATCGCTCCTCCAATCATGGTTTATTGGAAAGCATGGGCTGATAAACAAAAGTAAGAAACAATATATAAAACAAAAAAAGAGCTCCGCATTGCGGGGCTCTTTTAAAACCGCTATAATCTCCCCGTTAACAATATGCACCGCTAGCTCAACTGGATAGAGCGTTGGTCTTCGGAACCGAAGGTTGCAGGTTCGACCCCTGCGCGGTGCACCACATGCGACGAAGTCGCACTTACAAAATCCCTTCCTTCGTAATCGGTCTCTGAACCCTACTTCCATTATAAATCATCGTAAAAGCCGTGATCCCTTGATCAAAAGTTTTTTTAGAAACGATATTTTTCACAACTGACTTTAACAAAAAGTCCAAAACCTTTTCCCAGTTTTCAGAGTATTTCACGTTCGAAACACCCAAAACCTTTCTCACAAATTCACTTCCATATTCATTCAAAGAATCCAAATATTTATCACGATGTTCCATTACATGAAGCAAAAGTCCATCATTTGAAATCACCAAGAAATCAAAAATCACCTCACAAACTCTGTCATATTTTTCATCCAAAACTCCAAGCATATCTCTCAAATGAGCCATTCCATGCCTAACATATTGATCCAAAAAGAAATCAATATTCGCAACAACACACTTATAAAGAAGATTATTTTCAAAAACCAAATAATCAAAAACCACATCAAACTCTTCATCAGTCACAGAAATTTCTTCCTTCATTTTCGAAGGTCCAAGAATTATATATTTTCGAATAAATTCATCTTCTTTACCCTTCACAAACCTCTCAAGAACCAAATTTTGATCTTTAGAATTAAGCATTCAAATTGGGTTATCTAAACTTAAAGCATGACATAATACATCAACCAGCGAACTTGTCAAGCCCTAAGAATAAAACAATTACCCCCCCTTCTGGTAAAAATTTTCAATGCCTTGACAAATTCCCTAAAATGGCGGACAATTCGCAACTCATAAGCACAAATAAGCATAAAAACCATGAAGAAAATAATATCTTTTATCATAATTATCGGCTTAGTTGCCGGAGGCTACGTATATAGAGACAAGTTGACCTCTCTTTTGAACAAAAAAGTTGCACGAACTGTTGAGAGCCAAAACACTTCAGATTCAAACACAGACAGCACGCTCGTAAGCACGATTCAAGTACAAAAGAATCAAGAATCTTACGTAGATGCTATCGCTACAATCAAAGCTGAAACTCAGATCAAGATCTACCCTTCAGTCACAGGTCAAATCACGAAAGTAAACGTAAAAGAAGGCCAAAACGTAAAGAAAGGTACAGTTCTTTTTGAAATAGGAGGCGCAAACAACACAAAACACAGCGCCATAAGCCAGCTTGAAATCGCCGAAAACAACTACAACACAGCAGTTGAAGCATACAATCAAACGATCGACGGAAACCAAGTATCCCTGAACGTAGCAAAAATTCAGCTAAATAGCGCCAAAAATCAATACGACGCTTCAAACCTAGACATGCAATCTATGGACAACAGCATAGATACCGCAGAAGCAGGCGCAAATTTGCTTGGAGAAATATTAGACCTTACCCAAGAAAAAAACTCAAACGACCTACAAAAGCTTTCAGACGTAATAGACAATCTAAACGAAACTAAAGACACACTAGATATCGCAAAATACGACCTACAAACACAACTTGATAGAATAAGTGCTGATACGTCACTTGATCCACAAATCAAACAAGACTCGATAAATACGCTAACTACAGCCATCACAGACACAGACAAAAAGATCTCAGACCTAGAAAAACAAATAGACACCTCAAACAGCGCTTATGATTCAGCGGAAATAGGAACTCAAATTGGAGAAGATCAACTTCAATCACAATTGAATCAATCAGAAACTGCCGCAGAAAATTTAAAAATCACAAAAGAAAGCACAGCAAAAAAACTTGGATTAAATGACGTAACAAGCGATCCAGTTAGGCTAGCTCAACAAAGTTATTTTGGGACACAGATAAAAAATTATCTATCATTAATGCAGGCACAATCACAATTAACACTTGCAGAACTAAACTTAGAGATGATGCAAACCCAAGCAAATGGCCTAACAGTACGAGCACCATCAGATGGAATTATCGCAGGGATTATTGCAAATAAAGGAGATATGGTAAATCCACAATCCCCTATTTCACAAATAATTGGAACAAAAAATTACGAAGCAGAAATTTCTGTAGACATCGAAACTGCGAAAAGAATTTCACAAAGTACAGAGTCGGAAATCGAAATAGACGGCAAATATATCCCTGCAAAAATCAAAACAATTTCACCATTGGCAGATCCAATTTCAAAATTAGTGAAGATTGTTTTCTCGCTTCCACGAGGCCAATTCTCAGTTAACGAGAATGCGAAAATGAAAATCACGATTGTAAATACAAGTGCAAATCCAAACACATTTTTCATTCCATTAGATTCAGTAATTATTGGAACAGAAGAAAAATATGTATACATCCTTGAAGACGGAAAAGCTAAAAAAACAACAATAGAATTAGCAGATATCGTCGGAGACAATGCAAAAATTTCTAGTGGACTTTCATACAAAGACAGAGTCATCGTTGATGGCGCAAAAACAGTAATTGATGGACAAAACGTATATACAAAAATTTCTAGAACAATAGCAAACAATGGAAATTGAGAAAAATAAATCCACAGACTCTCTCTACTTAGATACGCTTAAGTATCAGGGAAAAGACGGCCAAACATGGCTTAATTTTTTCATAAAAAATTTCCGTGTAACAGTTTTAATAGTAATTGGAATTATCATTTGGGGAATAATTTCACTATTCTCACTTCCACAAGAATCAATGCCGGAAGTAAAAATTCCATACGGATTTGTGACAGTAATGATACCTGGAGCATCACCAGAAGACATGGAAGAAATGGTCGTAAAAAAAATAGAAAATAAAATTCAAAATTTAAGTGGAGTAAAAACAATCACATCAACAGCATCAAATTCATTTGCCGTAACGACAGTGGAATTCAACGCAGACCAAGACATAAAAGATGCAATAAGCAGGCTCAGAGAGGCAGCAGCTTCAGCAAAAAGCGAACTCCCTCAAGACGCATCAGATCCAAACGTAAAAGAAGTTTCTTTCACAAGTACACCAGTTTGGACACTTGTAATCACTGGACCATATGACAGTTTTACATTAAGAAAATACGCAGAAATGGTTCAAGAAGAATTAAAAAAATTACCCGGATCAAGTGAAGTTACATTAAGCGGAGGAGATATTTACGAAATACAAATAGCCTACGATCCAGCAAAATTAGAATATTACGGAGTTTCAATAGATCAAATAAATGGCGCTATTAAGGCAAATAACTTTGCAATGCCACTTGGAAGTATCAAACTTTCAAACTACGAATACACGATAAAAGCAACCGGCAAATTAGCAAACGTACAAGATTTACGAAACCTTCCGATCACTACAAGTTCAGGACAAACAATAAAATTAAGCTACGTCGCAAATGTCGTAGAAATGGCACAAGACAGAAAAGTAATAAACACTTTTTCCCTAAATGGAAAAGATCCTGAAAACGCGATCACAATAAACGTAATCAAAAAAACTGGAAGTTCAATCCTTGATTTAAAAGATAACGGACAAAAAATTATCGATAAAATGGGACAAGACACATTCCCAAAAGAGCTGAAGATAGCGACAATAATGGACCAGTCACAGATCATAAGAAAAAACATAAATCAGTTAGCACATGATGGAATCACAACTGTACTTTTAGTTTTCACAGTAATTTTTTTATTCGTAGGACTTAAAGAAGCATTCGTTGCAGGACTCGCAGTTCCACTCGTATTTTGCGTAAGTTTCGGAGTCATGTATTTAACAGGAATCACATTAAATTTCTTATCTTTATTTTCACTTATTCTCTCTCTCGGATTATTAGTCGATGATGCAATCGTTGTAGTTCAAGCCACAAAACAATATTTAGCTACAGGAAAATTCACTCCAGAAGAAGCTGTATTACTTGTTTTCCGTGATTACAAAATCTTACTAACAACAACAACATTAACAACAATTTGGGCCTTCATTCCCCTACTACTTGCATCAGGAATAATAGGAAGTTTCATTCGTTCAATCCCAATTACAGTCTCAATAACACTCGCAGCATCATACTTTATTGCCATCATAATCAATCATCCAATGGCAATCATCCTGGAGCGTTTTAGGCTTACTAGAGGCTACATCAAATCATTCCTAGCAATCTTATTCGGGATAACATTAGTAAGTTTAATTCTTACAATGAAAGGATCCATAACTCCATTTGTCGGAATTCCATTGGTCCTAATATTTGGATTTATTTCATTCTCATTTTTGAAATATTACAGAAATTCACTAAAGGAAATATTGATAAAAAACGAAGAATTAATTCTAGAAGAAAGCGCAGATCCAAAAAAAATAAAAGCAAAGATTCATCACCATTATTTAGCAGAAGCAGCAGAAAAAAGCTTCACAGGAAAACTTATTGGAGGAATCGTAAAAATGGATAAAATCCTTCCAGCATACGGAAATTTCCTAACAGGACTTTTAACAGACAAGAAAAAAACAGTAACAACAGTTTTAATAACAATCGCACTATTTTTCGGAGCACTTTCGTTACCAGTACTTGGACTTTTGAAATCAGAATTCTTACCACAAGCCGACAACGAAAACATGTACATCAATATAGAAGGACCTCCAGGACTTACAACGACAAAAACTAAAGAAGTAGCAGACAAAGTCGCACAAATATTACTAAAAGAAAAAAACATAAAAAGTTTCTCACTTGTCATCGGCGCAGCAGGTGTAAACATATCTGATAAAATGGGATCAGGCGGAGCAAACACCGAAACAAACCGCTCACAATTCGCAATAAATCTAGTCCCACTAAAAGAAAGAACTGAAGAATCATATGTCATCGCACAAAATTTAAGAAAAGAAGTTTCAAACATAACTGGAGCAAAAATAGAAGTTGCAGAATTAAAAGGAGGACCTCCAACAGGAAGCGATATCTCTGGAACAATTTCAGGAGACGATATGCTAGTACTTGAACAACAAGCAAATAAATATAAGACAATTTTGAGCCAAATAGATGGAGTTATTAATCCAAAAACTTCAATCACATTGAGCCCAGGAGAATTCAGCGTAAAACTGAATTACGACCAAATGAACCTACACGGAGTCACAACCGCACAAGTTTCATCACTACTTCGAACAGCATTAAGCAGCACTGAAATAACAAAGATTTTGCAAAACAATGATGAGATAACTGTAAGAGCAAATTTTGAAGATGGATCACTTACCAACATCGATCAAATCAAAGCATTAAAAATATCAAATGCACGAGGTCAAATATTTTCACTCTCAGATATCGCAGACATAAGCCTCGGATCATCACTGACATCAATTAGTAGAATAGACGGGAAAAGAATAATCTCACTCTCGGCAAGTGTTGAAAAACCACATATCGCATCAGACATTCAAGCAGAATTCCAAAAAAGAATTGCAAAAGAACCACTACCAAAAGGATACGAAATAAAATTCGGAGGATTACAAGAAACAAATGCAGAATCAATTTATTCGATATTAAAAGCAATGATCCTTGCCATGATTTTGATCGTTGGAACACTCGTACTACAGTTCAATTCATTCACAAAAGCCATCATGATTTTGACAGCAATTCCATTTGCCGTCACAGGAGTATTCTACGGATTTACACTTATGGGATTCACTCTTTCGTTCCCTGCATTGATAGGAATTGTGGCATTATTCGGAGTCGTTGTTAAAAACGCAGTTATCTTAGTAGACAAAATCAACCTAAATTTAAGAGTAGGAATTCCTTTTATAGAAGCAATTGTCGACGCCGCGAAATCAAGACTAGAAGCAATTTTCCTGACATCAACCGCAACAGTTATAGGAATGATTCCAATCACACTAACTGACGAAACATGGGCAGGAATGGGAGCAGCACTGATCTTTGGACTTTCAACTTCAACACTTTTGACACTGATCGTTCTGCCAATATTATTCAAAATCCTCAATAAAAAATCTCACGAAAAAGAAGAAAAATTCAGACAGTTAAAAAAGATTGCAGAAAATTTAGAAGCTTCTGTGCTATAATCCGTGTATGAAATACGCACAAGTTTTATTCCCACAAAAGATAATCTTCAAGAACTCAAAGAACAACTCCCTAGAAAAATTGAACTCAACTTTGACATATAAAGTTCCAGACGACCTAAATGTAAGAAAAGGATCACTAGTAAAAGCTCCAATCAGAAATTCACAAAGAATAGGAATAGTTTTAGGAATTTCAGAAGCAGAGCCACCATTTAGAACCTTCGAAATCAGAGAAATAATGCTACCCTATCCGGTTTTGACAAACAGTCAAATAGAGTTATTAAAGTGGATTAGCTCATACTACTATTGCCCTATCCATCAAATAATAAAGTTATTTATCCCCAAAAAACTACTAATAGCGAAGGAGGCGAAAAGCAGGACAAACAAGACCAAAACTAAAGAAGTTGAACAAATTATTAGCTCTGAACAAAAAAACTTAACAGAAGAACAGGAGATAGCGATAAATAAAATACTAAAAGACCCATCGAACACTTTTTTAATACAAGGAGTGACCGGATCGGGAAAAACAGAGATTTATGTACATCTGGCAAAACATTTTATAAATCAAGATCTCCAAGTTTTGATACTTGTCCCGGAAATTGCCCTAACCCCACAAACGATCGAGTACTTTGAAAGATCAATTGGAATAAATGCCTCAGTAATTCACAGCAAACTTTCAGAAGGAGAGCGCATAAAAAATTGGAAAGACATATCAGCAGGAAAAACAAAATTAATTATTGGATCTCGTTCTTCGATATTCACTCCATTCAAAGATCTTGGCCTAATCATCATAGATGAGGAACATGAATCATCATACAAACAAGAAAATGCACCAAGATATTCTGTACAAAAAATTGCAGAGAAAATTCAAGAATTATCAAAAGACAGACAAATAAAAATAGTATACGGAAGTGCAACCCCATCGATAGAAACAGCCGAATTTCTAAAAGATTCGACTATAAAACTGATGAATCGTATCGGGAATATTGCACTACCAGAGGTCGAAATCGTAGACCTAAGAGAGGAATTCAAAAAACAAAATAATTCAATCTTTAGTGAAAAATTACAAAAAGAATTACAAAAAGTTTTGAGTGAAAACACTCAAGCAATTCTATTTTTAAACCGAAGAGGATCATCGTCATCAGTTGTATGTCGAGACTGTGGATTCGCATACAAATGCATGGATTGTGAGATGCCAATGACCTACCACGAAAAGACTTTGGGAACTCCAAACATGATTTGCCATCACTGTGGAAAAATCTCAAAGCCACCATCTTTATGTCCAACATGCCAAGGGACAAATATAAGATTTCTAGGAATTGGAACAGAAAGAATAGAGAAAGAAATTCAAAAACTTTTTCCAGAAGCAAAAGTTCTTCGAGCAGACAAAGACACCACAAGCAAAAAGGACAGTTTCAAAACGATCTACAAGGATTTTAGAGACCATAAAGCCGACATACTTATTGGGACACAAATGATCGCAAAAGGCTTACATCTGCCACTTGTAAGCTTGGTAGGAGTGATTTTAGCAGACATAGGATTAAATATTCCAGATTTCAAAACAATGGAAAAAAACTTCCAACTTTTGACACAGGTTTCAGGCCGCGCAGGAAGGTCCGGAACAAAAGGAAAAGTCATCATTCAAACATACGACCCGGCAAATTTTGCATTAAAATATGCACAAGAAAATTCATACGACGAGTTCTTCAAATACGAAATCATTCAAAGAAAACTACTATTAAATCCCCCATTCTCAAGTCTGATAAAACTTATAATCGAAGATCGATCACTCATAACATGTCAAAACAAAACAGAAAAACTATATACACAAATAAACAAAATTCTCTCAAAATTAAACGCAATGTCAGAAGTAGAAGTTTTGAAATATCCAGCATACATGATGAAATTACACGGAAAATATCGCTATATAATTTTATTAAAATCAGTAGATAGAATCATCCTCGATAAAACATTAGAAAATATTGCAAAAGAGATTATAATGGACACGTCTATAAAAATAGACATCGATCCAAATACAACATCATAAAAAAATCATGGCAGCAGAAAATAAAAAACGAATTTTATCAGGAGTACAGCCAAGCGGACGACCACATTTAGGGAATTATTTAGGAGCAATGAGACAACATATCGAAATGCAAAAAGACTTCGAATGCTTTCTTTTCATAGCAGACTTACACGCACTGACGACAGTTCACGACGCAAAACAAATGCAAACCAACACATATGATCTTGCAGTTTCATACCTAGCATTAGGACTAAATCCTGAGACAACAATCTTCTTTAAACAATCAGATATACCTCAACACGCAGAGCTTTGTTGGATCTTTGATTGTTTGGTAAAAGTGCCATTTTTAGAAAGAGCACACGCATGGAAAGACGCAAAAGCAAAAGGGAAAAAAGAAGAAAGCGTAGGTCTTTTTAATTATCCGATTTTACAAGCTGCCGACATTTTGATGTACCAACCAGACCTTATTCCAGTAGGAAAAGATCAAAAACAACACATCGAAATGAGCCGAGACATCGCAGAAACATTCAATAGAACATTTGGAGAAACATTCAAAATTCCAGAACCATTGATAAAAGAAGAAGTATCCGTAGTTCCAGGAACAGATGGACAAAAAATGAGCAAATCATATGGCAACACAATCGACATTTTCGCAGAAGACAACGAACTAAAAAAACAAGTAATGAGTATCGTAACCGACTCAATTCCACTAGAAGAACCAAAAGACCCAAAAAAATGCCACGTATTCAATATTTACAAACTTCTCGCCACAAAAGAAGAGATAAAAGACATGGAGAATAAATATAAAAAAGGAGGTTTTGGCTACGGAGACGCAAAGAAAGCACTTCTTGCAAAAATCCTTGAATACTTCAAAGAAGCACGAGAAAAATACAAAACAATATATCCTCAAAAAGAGATGGTTTATTCTATCCTAGAAAATGGCTCTACTAAGGCAAAAGTTTTAGCGGAAAAGATGCTAAAAGAAGTTAAAACAAAAGTAGGATATATCACAAGATAAATCGCATATTTATCACTTGAACTTTGGCCACCCTTCGATTAAAGTAAACAGGAAGGGGCAATTAATTTTAGAAACTTGTGTAAATATATATTCGTCACCGGAGGCGTTTGTAGTTCATTGGGGAAAGGAATTTCCGCAGCATCCATCGGCGCACTACTCAAGGCTTCAGGGCTAAAAATATTCACACAAAAACTAGATCCATATTTGAACGTAGATCCGGGCACAATGAGCCCTTTTCAACATGGAGAAGTCTTCGTCACAGATGATGGAGGCGAAACAGACTTGGATCTTGGTCATTATGAAAGATTCATTGATACAAACCTAAGCAAACTTTCCTCTGTAACAACAGGAAAAGTATATAGCGAAGTTCTAGATAAAGAACGAAAAGGAGGATTTTTAGGACGCACAATTCAAATCATTCCTCATATCACAGATGCAATTCAAGATAAGATCACAAAGGCAGCAGAAGAATCAAAATGCGACATTATGATCGTAGAGATTGGAGGAACCGTCGGAGATATCGAAGGCCAACCATATCTTGAAGCAATCAGACAATTACGAAATAAACTTGGAACAGAGAACACATTTTTTGTTCATCTTACGCTTTTACCTTATCTTGCAGCCTCAAAAGAGCTTAAAACGAAACCGACACAAGCCTCAGTAAAAGAACTAAGATCAATAGGTATACAGCCTGATATGATTTTGACAAGAGCCGATTATCCGATCAAGAAAGACATTCTAAAAAAAGTATCATTGTTCTGTGACGTTCAAGAAGACTACGTAATCCCCGCTCCTACAGTAAACACAATTTACGAAGTACCATTGAACTTTGAAAAATATAATATCACTCAACTTATTGCCGACAAACTAAATCTTGGCAAACTAAAGCCAAATTTAAAGGAATGGGAAAAAGTCGTTGAAAAGATAAAAGCAAAAAAATCAGCATTAAATATAGCATTGGTTGGAAAATACACAGGGCTTGATGATGCTTATTTAAGCGTTATCGAATCACTAAAAATCGCCTGTTACCACAACAACAGAGATCTAAATCTACTTTGGGTTTCTTCAGAAAGCCTAGAAGAAAAAGATAAAGAAACTTGGGAATTATTGCATACAGCAGACGGAATCGTAGTTCCAGGAGGATTTGGATCAAGAGGCACAGAAGGGAAAATCATGGCCGCAAAATATGCGAGAGAAAACAATATTCCATATCTTGGACTTTGTCTTGGAATGCAAATCATGACAATCGAATTCGCAAGACATGCGATGAAAGACAACAAAATCACATCTGAAGAATTTGATGAAGGAAGAAAACTTCTTCCTGAAAAATATGTAATTCACTTCTTAGCGGGACAATCAGACGACAGAGCAAAAGGAGGAACGCTAAGACTTGGCTCATATCCATGCAAAATCAAAGAAGGAACAAAGACGCACAAACTTTATAAAAAGACATTGATCGATGAAAGACACAGACATAGATATGAATTTAACAATGATTACAAAGCTGAACTTGAGAAAGCCGGAATGATATTTTCAGGAATCAATCCTAAACAAAATCTCGTAGAAATCGCTGAAATAAAAGGACATCCATTTATGATAGGATGCCAATTTCACCCTGAATTTAAATCAAGACCACTTCGCCCACACCCATTATTTGAAGGATTAATTGAGGCCTGCAAAAAACTCAAAAAATAAAATTCATGGAAGTTTTTAAATATATCGTCGCCAATAAAGACGGGAAAAAACTTACAGGAACAGTAGAAGCTCCAGATGAACAAACAGCTAGAGCCGAGTTAAATAATCTCGGTTTTTCAATTTTGACATTAGAAAAAACTCAAGAACTTCCAAAACACGATGAATCTCTAGTCAAATATATTTTTGAAGCAATCGACGCAAATTCAAAATTAGTTTCAGGAACAATCCCTGCAAAAGATAGTGACGAAGCGTTTTCAAAGCTAACAAGCGGATATTCTTTAGTAGTAACAGCAATTTGGAAAGAAGGATCTACTGAAGAAGAAATAAATGAAGCAAGGAAGATAGGGAATAAAAAGATGGAAGAGTTCATAGAAAAAAAGAATACAGAAGAAGCAAAACAAAAAACACAAAGTGGTGACCAACAAAAAGAAGAAGCATTTGTAAAAGCAAAAATTGAAAATCTTTTAAGGGAAATAAATGAATTATTAGTAAAATTTGACAAAGATTTTACCGTTGAACAAAAAACGGACATAGAGAAAAAAATAAACAAATTACTTCGAATTAAAAACAGTACAAATTTAAACTATATATTAGAAACCGCCGAAGATCTTTTAAACTCAATAAAAGCGCAAGAACAAGCCCTCGTAGACAAAGGCTATTTTGAGAAAAAAATTAAACTCGAAATGGAAACGCAAAAACTTGTAAAAGAACTTCACAAGACATCAGCGCCATCATCATTTTCAGAAGACATTTTAGACAAAATAGACAAATGGCAAGAAACACATGCCAGTGAAAAACAAGTAAGTACACCAACAAGATTCTTAGAAAAATTCCTTACATGGGTCAAAAAATCATTTGAGACTCCACCGCAAATAATGGTTATAGAAGAGCAAATTCGAGCATACAATCACCAACTCTGGGAATTCGTAAAAATGTATTTCAAAGAACCAACGAAAGAATATAAAGACAAAGTAAAAAGCGCAATAAAAACAATATGGGCAGCAAGAAAAAAAGCAGTACATAGCCTAGATCAAGCAAAAAAATTATTAAGAAATAGAAGATCAGGCGAAGAAGAAACATCCGACATAGAGAATAGATTCATAGATCCAGCAATAGCAGAACTAAATGCATTAACTGGATGGTTACTTGTTTTCTATCTAATTTATTATTTCATCTCGATCATAATCACAACAAAAAATTTCGGATTTCCACAAATCCCTCAAGGATTTTTCGTTTACAAAAGCCATATATTCAAATACATCCTCGGAATATTATTTTTAATGCATGCCTCAACATCATTGAAAATAAATTTCTTTCAAAAAAACATGATCGCAAATATTATATTACCTACAGGATTTCTATTTGGCAGTATCTTAATTCTACTTAATTTTTAAAGAATGAACCCAATATTATTTGAAACAAAATATTTCGCAATCAACACACTTTGGCTTTTTATAACCATAGGAATAATTACAGGAACTTATGCATTAATAGTCTTAGCAGAACGAAACAGTTTAAAACTACAATTCCTAAGTGAAAACTCAGCGAAGCTCATTCTATGGACAATAATAGGAGCAAGAGTCGTTGCCATTGGAGGAAATTATCAAGCATATTTTTATGAATTCTCGATAAGAACACTCTTCAATCTTTTTTATATCTGGGACAAAGGACTGGATTTTGGAGGCGCAGCATTAGCATTCATTATTTATTTTTACATCATTTGCAAAAAGACCGATCAAGATTTTTTCAAATGGTTGGACGTTTTAATACCTTCAGCCCTAATCGCAATAGCCTTTGGAAACATCGGAACATTCTTCGATGGATCAAATTATGGGAAAGAAACCCTCTTACCATGGGGCGTAAATTTTGAAAGTCCATCGATAAAATACACAGTTCCAATTCATCCGACACAAATATATTCATTTATTTACACTGCAATAATAGCTGCGAGTCTGATACTCATAAGTCGCACAGAGCAAATCTCAAAACTCGCAAAAACAGGATTTATTGGATTAATTGGCTTCGCCGCATACAATTTAATGAGATTCTTAGAAGAATTTTTGAGAGGAGATGATGCCATAATGATCCTAGGAATGAGACTTCCACAACTCATAGCAATCCTTCTTTCAATATCAGCTGGAATATTTCTATATCTCCGCTATAATTCGGCTACCACTAAAAAAATTATAAATAAATTCAAAAAAGTATGGAAAAACTAAACACATTCTTAAAGTACATTTTCGATACAACTCCAGGGTCAACTTTTGGCTACTACTTGCCAATAATAATCCTATCAGTACTACTTATCATAGCTGGAATTGCATTTATGTTCGTATACAATAACAGAAAAAAATACGACTTCGCCTTCAAAAGGATGTTCAAGAACACAAGCAGAAATCTAGTACTTTTCGGAATTTTATTTCTATTCCTAGTTGGAACAAGATATGAAAACATTCCATACTTCGGAATGAGATTTGTTCTTTATGTATCACTTCTAGGCCTTGCCTACATGCTTTTCGGTTATGTTAAAACTCACGCAACAGATTACAAAAAAGAACTTCTATCAAATCCAAAAAGCACACTAAAGAAAGAAGTTAAGAAAGAGAAAAACTACTCTGCAAAGAAACAAAGAAAATAAAAAAATAAGCGAAGGGTTTTAACCTCCGCTTATGAGATAAACAACCCTGAAAATCATCAGGGTTAATTTATCAGTCTAATTTAACAATTTGGTATTCTACAGTTCCTGCAGGAATAACAACTTTAACCCTATCCCCTTTTTCCTTATCAAGAAGAGCATTTCCGATTGGAGACTCATTTGAAATATTTCCATTGAAAGGATCAGCCTCAGTCGAACCAACTATTGTATAAACCTCAAGATCATCCTTTCCTTTGCTAAGATTTTTAAGATGAACAGTTGTTCCAAGCTGAACAGTCTTAGTAACCTTTTTTGCACCTGCACCTGAAATAATTTTTGCATTCTTAATCTTTTCATCAAGTTCAAGGATTCTTCCCTCAACAAAAGCCTGTTCATTTTTAGACTCTTCATACTCAGAATTCTCAGAAAGATCTCCATAAGAAATCGCCTCTTTGATTCTTCCAGCAACTTCTCTTCTCTTTACCTCTTTCAAATATTTTGCTTCCTCTTTAAGCTTATCCAATCCCTCTTTTGTAATAAGAGTAACCTTCTTTCCATCTTCATTTACCATTTCTTCATCATAATCGACCTCATATTGTTCCCTCAAATCAATCTCAGCTTTTTCATCTTCCTCATCAACGTACTCCTCAGACTTCACAGTTTGACCATCATCGTCATCATCATCACCACCAGCGTAACCACCACTTCCAAAAAGAAAGCTATCCTCATTAAATGAAGCGTCTTCTTGAACAAATAAGTTATTCATATGTTTTTAAATTTATAATTATTTAATCATTATTATCCTAATGTGGGCGAATCTTAGCACTAGTTGGATGTTCTTTCAACTTCTGAAGTACTTTCGCCTCAATTTGTCGAATTCTTTCACGTGTAACTCTGAATTCCTGTCCAACTTCCTCAAGAGTGTGTCCAACCCCATCCTTAAGGCCAAATCTCATTTCAATAATCTTTCTCTCACGTGGAGATAAGTACTGTAACATTTCATGAATATTTTCTTTCAAAAGTTGTCTATTTGTAGATTCTGAAGGCGAAAGTGCGTCATCGTCCTCAATAAAATCCCCAAGTTTACTATCTTCTTCAGTTCCAACCGGAGCCTCAAGAGAAACAATATCCTGTGAAATTTTTAGAATATGACGAACCTTCTTTACATCCATATCCATTTCAGCCGCAAGCTCTTCTACAAGAGGTTCACGACCAAGTTCCTGAACAAGTCTTCTCTGTGCATGAGTCAATTTATTTATAGTTTCAACCATGTGCACCGGAATACGAATTGTTCTAGCCTGATCCGCAATAGCACGAGTTATGGCCTGTCTAATCCACCAAGTTGCATAAGTTGAAAACTTGAATCCCCTATTTGGATCGAATTTTTCTACAGCACGGAAAAGTCCAATATTTCCTTCCTGAATCAAATCCAAGAAAGAAAGTCCACGTCCGATATATTTCTTCGCGATACTTACAACGAGCCTCAAATTCGCTTCAGCAAGCTTTGATTTTGCAGATTGATCACCTTTAGCAATCCTTCTAGCAAGCTCAACCTCCTGCTTTGCATTAAGAAGAGGAACACGTCCAATTTCACATAAATAAAGCCTGATAGAGTCATTTGCGATCTCTTTGTATTCAGCCTCTTTCTTTTGTTTCCTATCTTTAACCGCCACAACATCAAATATTTTTTCCTCAGGAATTTCTCCAGCAACTTCAGGAGCAATTTCTTCTTCAAGCGGAAAAAGATCATCATCCTCCAAAATAAACGCATCTTTGGTATCAAGAACCTCAATACCCATATCCATAAACATACTATAAAGCTCATCCAAAAGGATCAAATCCTCTTCAACGTTAGGCATAGCCTTAAGAAGTTCCTGCTGAGTGATAAATCCTTGTCCTTTTCCCTTTTTAACAAGCTCCTGCACTTCCTTAGGAAACTTAGACAACTGATCATCCGTCGGCTGACTTATAAATTTGCTTGTTCGGGCCATTTAAAATTATTTAGATAATAATATTTGTTGCTCCTGTAAAAGTTTTAATAATAGGGCTTTATCCCCAGATTTTTCGGCTTCCTTGATCTGTTCTTGCACTTCTTTCAAAGAGTTGTTTCTGCGACTTTGCCTCATCTTGTCAACCAATTTTTTCACCTCTAACGCTATAGCTAGATCTGAAAAATCTTGATATTTATCCTCGACATAAAGCACATAAACGCCGATATTGGCCTTGAAACGGGCGAAAACCTCACTTTCAAAGTCCCACTTCCCCCCTTGAATTCGGGTCGAATTATACTGATTTAAGCACTCCTTGTAAATGTTTTTGCCATCCTCGTCAAATGCATCTTCATCCACTACCGCAGAGATTTCTCCGAAAATATGAGGATATCCAAAAATAATACCAAGAATGATTTCATAAACTCCTATTTCAAATTTCTTCAAAGCAGAATTTTCAGAATTAGCCTGAAAACTTTGTCTGGCAGGATGATCTTTTGGCAATTTATAACTATCAATTTCGTCATAAAGAACTTTTTCACCCATCGAAATCTTCCCAGCAAGCTCTTTTACATAAAAATCGCGATCAGTTGGGGTCATAACCTTATAAAATGGCATAAGCAAACTCATGACACCTTTTCGTCCATCAAAAGTATTAATATCATAATCTTTAATCAATCGATCCATATAGAAACTCACAAAGTCTTTTGCTCCAGTAACTGCAGCCTTAAAAGCATCTCCACCATTTTCTTTTACATAATCCGCAGGATCTTTTTTATCAAAAGCAAAAACAGTTTTCACGTTAAAACCTTCGGTCTGCAAAATTTCGTAAGCCCTTCTTGTAGCCTCAAATCCGGCAGTATCAGTGTCGAAAGAAGTTACAGCATTCTTAGTTATTCTGCTCATCATCTTGGCTTGTTCCTTTGTCAAAGCCGTTCCACTCGTCGCAACAATATTTTTCACACCTTCCTGATACGGCAAAATCATATCAAAATATCCCTCCACAAAAACAACACTATTTGATTCCTTTATGTGTTTTTTTGCATGAGAAAATCCATACAAAACTTTACTTTTACTATAAATAACATCCTCAGGTGAATTCAAATATTTTGGCATCTGATCGGCCTTAAGTGCACGTCCACCAAACCCACAAATCCTTCCAAGTGAATCAAAAATCGGAAACATCAACCTCATCCTAAATTTATCAAAAATCTGATCGGAAGAAATATTTTTCACAGAAACAAAACCACTTTTTATTAACACATCTTTTTTCACACCACTCTTCAAAAGCTCTGTATAAAGAGCATCATAGCTATCAGGAGAAAAACCGATTCGGAATTCTTTTATAGTTTCATCAGTAACTCCACGAGAATACAAATATTCCAAAACTTTTTTACCATCATTTGTTGTAAGAAGTTGTTTCTCGAAAAACTCACAAGCAAGCTCATGAGCAGTAAAATATTCATCTTTTTCAGTCTTTCCCTCTTTTTTCAAAATCTTATCAGATTCCTCAATCTTAAGCCCAGCACGATCAGCCAATATTGTTATCGCCTCAGCAAATGTCACACTTTCAACTTCCTGAACAAAACCAAAAATATCTCCTCCTTTATTACATCCAAAACAATGACAAATCTGCTTTTCAGGGCTTACAACAAAGCTCGGCGTCTTCTCACTATGAAATGGACAAAGACCTTTAAAATTATGCCCGGCACGTTTTAGCTGAACATACTGCGAAACAACATCGCTAATATCAAGCCTGTCCTTTATTTCTGTGACAATATCTCTCATAAAATTTTGAAAAACCCGACTGATTTATACTCCAAATTAAGTACAAAAACAACCATCACTCACTCTTTAGTCGTCTTTTTCCTTTAATCTTAGGCAGAAATATCAAAGCAGAGCCCAAAAGTAACATCAAAATAAACAATCCAATGATAATGAAAAACTTCTGACTTGTACTCACAAAAGCTACAGCCATCAATCCAAAAACAGCTACAATAAAAAGATAAGACAAAACCGCAACTCTTTCACTAAACCCAGCACTAAGAAGTCTATGATGTAGATGTTTCAAATCACCACGCCAAAAACTCTGACCGGAAAAAATTCTCCTAAGAACAACCCAACACATATCAAGAATAGGAAGACCAAGAACCAAAAAAGCAGTGGCAACTTTCCCCCCGGAAAAGATAGCAAGAGCTGCGATCATAAAGCCAAAAAATGTACTACCACTATCCCCCATCAAAATCTTCGGTGGATAAAAATCAAAGACAAAAAATGCAAGAGCCAACGCCGACAAAATCAACGCAATTGTTGCCAAAGAAAACTGTCCAGCAGGATTCTCGTGGATTCCAGGATGGATACTTAAAAGAAAAATTATAAAAGCAGAAATTGCCGAAACTCCGCTATTTAATCCACTTATTCCATCAACGAAATTCATCGCATTGATAATCGCAAGAACCCAAAACACAGTAAAAAATGCACCGAACAAATAAATCACAGTCTTGAAATCAAACAAAGAAATTGAAAATTTTATAGAAGTAAAATCAATACTTCCAAGAAAAGGAAGTTTTATCGAAAGAACTCCGATACCAAAAATCACAAGGACTATCGCCGCCAAAAATTGCACAAACAAGCGAAGAAAAGGACTTAAAGAAAATTTATCATCAAAGAATCCAAGTAAAAAAATCAAAGTTCCACCGATCAAAAGTCCAATAACTCTTGAGTCAAATGGCACAAAAACAACAAGCGAAATCAAAAAAGCCAAGTAAATTGCAATCCCACCATAATAAGGAATAGGTGCCCTCTTAAGGCCATATCTCTCAGGACGATCCATTAATCCAATTTTTGGAAAAATCTTTGTCGCCAAAAAAACGAACAAAAGGCAAAGGACAAAAGAAAAAATAAAAATCCCTAAATAATTTGAGAAAAAGTTTTCCACGAATCCAAGTATGATATGTTTTTAATGAGAGGTAAAGCAGAAATATCTCTTCAAAGCGCATTGCGTTCGTTATAGACCTAAGCGTTTTGTCTAAATATTACCCAAGAGCTTAAGCTTCTTTTGTTTAAATTCAATCTTTATATGAGAATAAACGCAATGCGCTCTTGAATAATATTTAGACAAAACTTCTTCAGACAAAAAAAGCTTAAGCTCTGAAGAGATATTTCTACTTTACCTCCCTCAGGAAAATCTCTGACTTGCCTTCGCGAAACAACTTTTCGACATCTTCTATTTTCATTGCATTTTCTACATCAAGATCTCCAATTTTTGTCCTTCGAAGTCTTTCAACATATGCACCAACTCCAAGAACTTGCCCCAAATCATGAATTAAAGAACGAATATAAGTACCACTGCCACATTTAATTCGGAAAGAAATTTTAGGATATTCAATCTTCATAATCTTAAACTCTTGAACAAAAATTTTGCGCGGCTCTAATTTGACCTCTAAGCCCTTTCTGGCCAAATCATACGCCCTCTGTCCTCCAACTTTTAACGCCGAAAACTTAGGTGGCATTTGCAAAATTTCACCAATAAATTTTTCTTTTATAACATCTTTTATTTTCTGACAATCATCTTCAAATAAAGCCTCAAGTTTTTTCTTTTCACCAGCAGGCAAACTTTCAGAAACAGGACCTTCCTCATCATAAGTTTCAGAAACAAAACCAAAATGCCCGGTAACTTTATACTCTTTATCACAACCCAAAAATTGATTAAGAGATTTTGTTGCCTTCCCAACGCCAACGACAAGAAGTCCAGTCGCCAAAGGATCTAATGTTCCACCATGACCGACTCTACGAACTCCAAAAATTCGCCTCAGAACCCTCACAACAAAAAAACTAGAAACACCTTTTGCCTTATCAATCAAAACAAATCCATCCATATTTAAAATTTTTAAATAAAATTACGTCACAGAAATCTCAATTTCTCTCTTCAAAAGCCCTTCAATAACTTGTTTATCATTCCAAGGAAGACGTTTCCCACGTAGCATAATAACCTCTTCACAACCCTTTCCGGCAACAACAACACAATCCCCTTCTTTAGCTAAAGTAAGAGCCAAACGAATAGCCTCCCTCCTGTCAGGAATCTTCCAAAAATCATGTCCTTCTTTACGAGGAATCCCGGTAGAAACCTGATCAATAATACTCCATTCATCCTCGGAATAAGGATCATCATCCGTAACAATAATATAATCAGAATTTTCATTTACAACTTGTCCCATTTTTGGACGCTTAGATTTATCCCTTCCTCCACCAGTCGCACCAAAAACAGTGTACAATTTGCCCTTAGCAAGACCTTTATAAAGCTTCGTCAAACTCTCAAGAGCCTCAGGTGTATGAGCATAATCAACAACAACACTATAAGGCTGTCCTGCATAAACCTGCTCAAATCGACCAGGAACACCAGTACTTTCTTCAAGTCCTTTTTTTATAACCTCAAGTGGCACACCAATCGCAATACACGCACTAGCGGCAGCAAGAGCATTGTAAACATTAAACTGTCCTGGAAGTTTTATTTCCAACGGAATCGCATTGTTAGGAACATGCAAAACAAATTTTGATCCACCAGTTGTACTCTCAACATTTTCGCTATAAACAGTCGCATAATTCATTCCATAAGTTATTTTTCTGTCTGCAATATATTGATTAAAGAAATTGTAATATTGGTCATCCGCGTTTAGCACAAGCACTTTTGGCACTCCAACTTTCCTTGAATCCATCGAAACTTTTTTGAAAAACTTTCCTTTTTCATTCAAATAATTATTGAAACCACCATGATATTCAATATGATCCGGAGTCACATTTGTAAAAACTCCAACATCAAAATTTATTCCAAAAATCCTAGACTGAGTCACCGCGTGAGAAGTAACTTCAACAACGGCATATTTACATCCCTCATTCTTCATGCGCTTAAGCAAGCCCTGCAATTTGAATGCTCCAAGAGTACTTTGTTTAGTTGTATTCGTCCATTTCACGTCACCAACTTGAAAATTCACAGTCGAAGTCATCCCAACTTTTTGTCCCCATGCGGTCAAAATATTTGTAATAAGATTTACAGTTGTAGTTTTTCCATTCGTCCCAGTGACACCTATTACTATCATATTGTCAGCAGGATAAAAGTTTACAAAAGCCGCAAAGAAAGCCGCAATTTTATGATAAAGAAGGCGTAAAGGATGAGTATCCGGGAAAAGTTTTCTTAAAAAATTAAACATACGAGAAGTATCACACAGACAAAAAAACTTTGCAAATCATCAAAACTTAAATTTTCTTACTTTAGCAACATCTTCAGCAATCTGTTTTTTAAGTTCATCAAGATTATCAAATTTTTTAGTGTCACGAATTTTTTCAAAAATTTCTATTTTTATTGTTCTACCAGAAAGATCTTTATCTATAAATTTATCAAATCCCTCTATTATATATGCTTCGAGTATAGGTTCATTTTCGTTTATAGTAGGCCTCTTCCCAATATGAATCGCAGACACAAAACCCTTTTTATTTTGCTCAGAACTACATAAACATCCTCCAGCACATTTACAAAAATGAGCAGAAACTCCTTGTGCCGTAACAATTTTTGGCTTTTCTCCAATAGAAACTCTGCCAACAAAAACACCGGAAAGTTTTCCATCATACAAAATATTTATAGTTGGGAATCCTAATGTTTTTCCAACACCAAGCCCCTTCACAACTTGTCCTTCAATAATTTTCATAATTGAAATATACTAAAGATCGAATGAGAAACACAAGAAAATAAACATATATACATGTCAGAAAAAACAAATTCACAAGTCAGATTTTTTTTCGAGAAACTTACAAAAATACTTATTTTTTCAAACATTTTTTTTCTACAATCTTACTTAATAAGATTTAAAATATTTTCTTATCCGACAAACCTTCAAGAAATTTTAATAACACTTACAGCACTTTCATTTTTTGCAGAATCCGTTTTTTCAAAAACATTTTTCAAGAAAATAAAAAACTTTTATCGCCACAAAATAATAACAGTTTTTGTGCTTTTGACAGCCATTTCCATACTAACAGTAGATCCGATAAACAGTTTGGATTTCATCAGATATTTGAAATTCTTTGTATTCGCGATTGCATTCGTTTATTTATTTTTGGAAACATTTAACACGACTGAAGAAAAATTTTCAGCAATTAAAGTAGGAGGATTTGGAGCAATTTGTTTTGGAATATTTTCAGTAATTTATAATCTTCTCGGATACAACGTTGCATACGATTTAAGACTACTCGGACCACTCGATGCAGCAGTTTATTTAGCGTATTATATGACTCCATTTTTCATATTTTTCGTTTTGGAATTTATCAAAAACACAAAATCAAAAATAAATTTATTTTCTGCAATTTCACTTCTAATTTTAATACTTGCTACACGTTCAGCAGGATCAATCCTTGGAAGCTTTTTAGTAATTTCTTTTTACACACTAAAAAACAGTAACATCAAAATATTAAGTCTAAAAACCACAAAAATCACACTAGCAGTAATCGGAATCGCCGTACTTGTAGGGATTTTCTACACAAAAATCCTTCCATCATTTCAGACAAGGTATTCTAGCCTAAACGAACGACAAGAAATTTGGAAAACATCCATATATCTTGCAAAACAGCCTACAGACTTCATTTTTGGACTTGGAATAGGACAGTTTCAAGAATACTATTTGAAAACTTCAGACAAAGTTTTGGGGTACAAACCACTAGACTACTATGTACTTCAACCTCACAACATCTTCTTTTTATTCATTTTTCAGTATGGCGTTTTAGGGCTTCTATTCATAACTATTTGCATATCCAGAGCATTCAAAAAAGCAGCCGTGTCGGAAAATCCAACAGACAAATCATCTCAACTAATATTCACATTTATCCTTCTATATTTCTTCCTTCATGGCATGATCGACACACCGTTTTACAAAAACGATATGTTGATTTTATTCATACTCTTCATGGAACTTGGACTTGAGAGCAAAAAATAGGACATGCAAAAAAAATATAGTACAAAAAAATAAGCGACGCAGTTGACACAGTAATATATTCTTTTCGCAAGTCCTTAAACCACAGCTTCATCCACATCTATCGTGCCATATCCATCCTCGTTTTTTCGCTTATAAACGACATGAACAGAACCATCACCTTCATTTCGATAGACGAAAAAATCATGACCAATGAGTTCCATTTGATTTATAGCCTCCTCCTCTGTCATCGGTCGAAGTTTTTTTAATTTTTTCCTTTTTACCACGTTTGACATCACGCCAAACTCATCCTGCGAATTCAAAACATTATCCAAAGTTGAAGGCGCAATCCACTCCCCTTCTTTGGTCCTTCTTTCTTCCGATTCTTTGTATTTTTCTATTTGTCTCTCTAGTTTTTCATAAACATTCCTCATAGCAACCTCCATCGATTCACCGCTTTCCTCAGCCCTAATCACAGCATGTGGAACATACATAGTAATCTCGATTTTATTCTTCGCAACTTTTACCTGAACAATCGTCGCAGTGTCATCAATCCTATCAGCATATTTTGCCAAATGCTCAATTTTTTCACGAATAAAACTTTCCTCAATTTCACTGAGAGTTATAGCATCTCGAAGAATTTCTATCCTCATATAAATTTTTATTAATCAATTAAGACCGCTGACAAGATCCATCAAAACGGAATAAGGATCATCTGATTTTACGACTCCTGAAGCCAATAAAACACCACTTGCGCCAAGCGCCAACGCTATTTTCACGTCTTCTGCATTTTTAACACCGGCACCAACCAAAAGTTTTCCACTACCAACCAACTCGACAGCTTTTTCTACGATATGCGGACCGGCTTTTGAAACAGAAATATCTCCACCTATAAGCTCCGGAGGCTCAACCGCGACAAGATCAGGATTAAAAGTCGCAACTTTTGCAGATCTATCCGCATCATTTGCACAAGCAATCACAAAAAGTCCAGCACGTTTTGCCGCATCAATACATTTTTCCAAAGTCTCATCTTCAAGCTGAAATTCCGCATGATTGAGAAGCGTTCCATAAGCCCCAACCTCCTTCACCATATCAGGCAAAATATGTCCAGTATGTCCACCATAACCAACAAAATCTGTATGCTGAGCAAAAACAGGAATTGAAACAGCCTCAGAAACTTTCGCCAAATCCAACGCAGAAACAGCAATACAAATATTCGCGCCTGTTTCCTGCGCAACTTTTTCATGAATTTTCGCCAAAGCTATAGCACTTTCCCCAGTCGCCTGCTCGTACGCCTTAAAATTTACTAAAATCAGAGGTAATTTCATAAGAACAATATACTAAAAACCACCATTTATCTCAACTTTTTTCTTTCTTGAGTTTCCACAAGCAAATCCTCAGACTATTTTTACCTCACATTAATCTATTTTTGTCGTTACCTCTCAAGAAGTTTTCATTACTGACGACTTTTTTACCAGTTTTTTCTTCCAAGTCTATACGAGCTCTTTTTGCTATACCTCCGCCTTTTTTACCAGCTTCTTTATTTTTTGGCATGCCGACAGCATTTTCAGTTTCAGCGATTTGGCGAGTCGAAAGTTCGGCGAGAGCGGTAAAAATAAGTTCCGCTTCGGTCATATGATCGCGCAAATTTTGATTTTTCAAACTTTTTATGTTTTTGTGATCCTTCACAGTAAGTCCTGACCATTCCTCATGAATTATATTAGTCAAAATAGCAAATTCATTGCCATTTCTCACATCATGAGTTTTCCAATAATCCGTAAGCTTGTTGCGAGTTTCTTGCCCCATCATTCTTTGTTGTATCCACTTCTCACTTCGCCCATGTTTAGCCCAATTTTCTCTGGCACGATTAAGAGATATTTCAGGATCCGAAATTTCCTGAAGCCTTTCATATCCAATTTTTGCCAACCAAAGCTTGATAGGTTCAGCTTTTTTTGAAGGTACGGACTGGATAAGTCGAAGCAAAGTTTCAGTATCTGCGGCATCGGTGAAGTATTTTTTCCCATCTGCAGCCTCAAATTTCAGTTGGTGACAAAATGTCACCGACTCATTTCCCTCATTCTGAAGTCTAGTTTTTAACTTATTCCAGTATTTTCTGGCAATTTGATAATCCACCTGATCCGTCAACGCCGCAACAACATCAATCACAGAGAAACACCATTTTCCAGAAAATTCATCGTAAATCCGACGAATTCTGAAATTCTCAAAAATAGCCAAAGTCTGATCCTCCATACGTAAAAAATTAAAAAGCATCCAAATTCTAGCATTCCAACATATTTTGGCAACAAAAATAAATTTAGAAAAATTTAATATAAATTTTAAAAATTCTGTGTTGCTCAAAACACGAAAATTTGGTATACTATTATGATATTTTAAATTGACCTCGGACAAAGAGGCGTAAAACAAAAACAAAATGGCTATTAAAAAATTCTTAGACTGTATGGCTAACTACAGCCAAAAACTATCTTCAAAAGAGAATAGATTCTTGTACGACGAAAAAGCCCCAAAAGACACAAAAGCTGAAAAAGCAGAAGCCCAAAAAGAGCCAAAAGACATGGACCAAAAAAAATTCAACAAATATCTTGAAGACAATAAAACAGGAATTCAAATAGGAAAAATGGCAGGAAAAGACAACCGCGATAGGGTTATGTTTAAAGCCGGCGATCTAACAAGAAGTTTCATTTTGAAACCAGAGTTTTACACAAAATTGAAAAACCAAAACTCTCCAGATGAAATGAAAAAATTGGTTTACGCAGAACTAAAAAACATAGCCGAAAAAGAAATCAAAACAGTTTCAATAAAATTACGTCAGGAACTTCAAAAAGAACTTGGAACAAAGTTCACAGAAGCAGAATTCACAAAAAGATTTGAAGCTTCAAAAAAAGAAATTGCACAAGTAGTAAGCGGTGAAACAGAAGAAAAACAGGCAGCCCCAGGCGGACCACAGGAACCGGGAACTCCAAAACCAGCCGAAGGAAAAGAATCCAAAGAACCTGAAAATAAAAAATTCGTAAGAGATTTGATTAAAACACTTCCGGAAAAATACAAAGAACACAAAGACAAATTATCTTGGACACTCGTCGAAAAAGATTCATTTGCAGAAAGATTCACACTCGACGTGAACGACAAAACCGGAGAATTAATAGTTAGAATTGGAGTACTGAAAAACGGTAAAACATTATTCGTAGAAACAAGCAAACAAGGATTTTTGGGAAAAAACAACCAAGCAGAAGCACAAAACAAATTCGAAGAGATCCTAAACAAAGCACTAGGAATCACGGCCGCTCCACAACCTCCAAAAGAAGCCGCACCAAGCGCAGAAGACAAATCAGACAACTACTCAACAAAAGAAAAAAACGGAAGAACATATTTTGTAGATAAAGATGGTAAACCTCTATTCGAAGGCAAAACTTTCGAGTCAGCATACGACTTCAAAGAAGGATTTGCACTAGTACAAGACAATAAAGGGGCAAAATTCTACTTCATTAATGACGAAGGTAAAAAAGCATTTAAAGATCAAGAATTCGATACAGCAACCAGCTTCATAAATGGACTCGCAATCGTCTCTCAAGGGAAAAAATACTTTGCCATAGACAAAACAGGAAACAATGCTTTCGGCGACAAAACTTTCGACAAAATATCTTTGCTCAAAGATAACTCCATGGAAGCTGAACTAAACGGAGTTAAATTCAAGATAGATAAGAAAGGTCATAAAGTCCCTGCACAAACCGCAGAAGGAACCAGCCCTGCTCCAGCACCAACTCCAGACACAGCAAAACCTGCACAACCTAAAGAAGCCGCAGCAGAAAAAATTTCAGATGCAGCAAAAGCAGCTGAAGAAGCAATAAAAGCAACAGCACTAGGTAAAGCGGCCGAAACAAAAGGAACAGCCGCTGAAGCAGAAGGAATAGCAGCAGCAACAGCAGCAAAAGACCTCGCAAAACAAGGAGAAACGGCCTCAAGCGATCCAAAACACGAAACAAAAAACATAGCCGGAAACAAAAAATTCACAGGAAATACCGCAACAAACATCGGTAAAGCAGAATACAGTAATGACAAAGGAACATTCGTAGAATTCGGAAAATTCGACTTCAAAACAGGAGATTTAACGTCAGGAACAAAGAAAAAAGGTGACTCTATCGCTTCAGGAACTTTTGAAAACACCGCACTAACAGTGGGAGAAAGTGACGGCAGAGTCGGAAAATTCGACAAGGATGGAAACCTAACAGCAGGAACATTCAAAACAACCAACGGCGTAAAAAAAGGAGAATTTACAGGTGAAAAAGACGAACTCACTGCAGGAAAATCTTCTGACACAGAACTAAACGCCGAATTTGTTGGAACTTTCGACAAGAATGAACCATCAAAAAACACAGCGACAAGAAAAGAAGGGAAATATGAAGTAGTAATGACCACATCTAACGGAAAATTAATCCGAACAGGTCGCCTAACTCGAGAAAACGGACAAGTTGAAGAAGGAACATGGGATAAAGATTTCAATGCTATAAATATAAAAGTTATAAAAGCAGTAGCAAAAACTCCAGAAACAGCTGAAGATATAGAAAAAATAAACAAAGAATTTATTAAAAAATTGCATGAAGAGCTAAAAACAAAATATAAAGACGACAAAAGAATACAATTCTCAGTCTTAGACCCAACCGAAGGAAACAGCTTCAGAATAACACTCGAAGCAAAAGACAAACCAGGAACAACAATCGCTACAATCTCAACAAGAGGAAACATCGCAATATGCAGCGTAACAGAAGGAGGCATAGAAAAGCCAGAAACATTTAGCGGAAACGACAGATATGACAAATCAAAAACAAGATTCCAAGAGATATTGAATGCCTTTTTGAAAAAAACCCCAGCTGAACCAGCTCCTGAACCAGCGCCTGCACCTGCACCCGCTCCTGCACCAGCCCCTGAAGCCGCATCAGAAGAAAGTGATGTTGTAAAAAACGCAGAAAAAATCGCTGAAGCTGCTGCAGCATTAGCAGCAGAAGCAGAAAAATTTGCAGCAAACGCAGGAAGAAACAGAGAACCTAATACTGCAATAGGTGAAACACGCACCACAGGAAACACAAAAGAAGGCACTAAAATAACAGCAGCAACAGACGGAATTCGAGACAAAGATAATAACTTACTAGAAGGAATTGCAATAACAGTAGAAAAAAGCACAAAATTCGCAGGAAGATTCGATCCAAAAACAGAACAATTAACATACGGAACAAAAACAGTAAAGAGCGGAAAACCAGCAGAACAAGGAAGATTTTATGAAGCAAAAAAAGGTGAAGGAGCAATCCTAGAAGAAGGTAAACGTATTTTAGAAGATGGAACACAAGAAATTGGTAAATTTAATAGAAAAGGAGAACTTGAAAAAGGAAAACGAATAAGAAAAACCGGAACAGAAGAAACAGGGAAATTCACTACAAAAACAGTTAAAGGAGAAACAAAAACCGTGTTAACAGATGGTAAAATTACATACACCGACGGCCGAACAGATATAATAAAAGAAGGCGAAAAAGTAGAAACAAGGACAAACAAACTTGCGGCAAACCCAAACCCAGAAGCCGCACCAAAAACACAGGCTGAAAATCTAGCAACAGCTCAAGAACAAGGCGCAAAACTGGAAGCACAAACAGGAAAAACAATCACATTAAACGAAAAACAAGCTAATGACATAAAAGACGCCTCAGCAAAACTGAGATTAGACCTATTACAATCAACAAATCCTGCAGAAGTTCGTGCAATCTTAGAACAACTTGCAACAAAACTAGCAGATACCACAAAAGGCACAGAAGTGAACAAAATCACATTCCCTGAATTTGGTATTACTTGGGAGAACAAACCAAGAAACCAATTTGGATTTGAAGAAAAAGACACATTCGACAAATTAATAGGCAAATTAATAAAGTATAAGAAAGAAAAACAAGGACTTAAGTCAGCCGAATTCGTAAAATTTCGCGAAAAAGTAAACACATACAAAGAACTCGGGAAAAGAATAGAAAGAAGAAAAGAACAAATACTTAAATACAAACAAATTGCAGACAAAGATTATAACGTGGACAAATCTGTCTACGAACTTAAAGAAAAAGGAATAGAAGACAAATGGAATTACATAAAAGGACACGGAGAAATAAACAAAATGCTTACAATCAAAGAAGGACCATTTAATCTGGACAAAGGCCAAACAGGCAGATTTATAGCACAAGTTATCACAGAAGGATTGGATAACTTAGTTTCTCTTAAACATATCTTTAAATTCGCAAAACAATACAACAAAAATTTTCCACAAGATTACGGCGACTTCATGAATAGATATGAAGAACTTGAAAATAAACCAAGCAAAAACGCCGCAGAAGAAAAAGAATATAGAGAAATGTTTGAGAACGTTCTATCCCCTGCCATCGACCTTCTAGAAGCGATTTCAAAACTCGAATACAAAGGAGAAAAAATCGACGAAAAAGAAAAAGTTCTTTCACCTGAACAACAACTCATAAGAACAAATCTCTCTGAAATGTTCCAGTATTCAGAAAGAGAACCTGGAAAATGGGAACAACTGATAGGATGGATTGGTGGAGCAAAAGACGAAATCCCCGTCATGACAGACATAAACGGCGAAACAAAATATTTGGACAGAGGAATATTCAGACGTTCATACGATCCAAAAGCCGCATATAAAATTTTACGTGAAACACGTGGAGAATACACAATCGACAAAAACGACAACGTAACGATCGACCAAGTAAAAATGCTCGCGGAAGTAAACAGACTTATTCGCCTCGGAGGAATGAGTATCGCAATGCAAAAATTGATGATTCAAGAAAAGAAACCTCTTGAAGAATTACAAAAAGACCCTCAATACAAAGAAAAATTAACAAAACTTGTTCCGAAAGAACTTGGCGCATTAAACGCTCCAGGCCTAATCACAAAGGAACACATGGAGGCCTTCCAACTCGGATTCATCATTTCACAGGAAATGAAGGCAAACAAGGAAATTGAAGATATCCAAAAAGCATTCAAAGAAGAAAACGATAAATCTCCGGAAGGTCAGAAAAATCCAGTAATAACAGCAATGTTAAAAGATCTTGAGAAACAAGGAGTTTCAAAAGACGACATAGCATTATTACAAGACAGACTTTTACTGATGGGAGCCGTGTCATTCAAAAACGGAGAATGGGAGTCCGCAGGATTGGCCTTCAATAAACCAATATCTATAAGACCCGGACTAACACTTACGGTCGGAGTTTCAAAGACAGGAAAAACACTTAAAAATGGATGGAGCACAGGTGCTGCATTAACATACAGTTTATACGAAGGAGAAAACTTCAAAGCTGGAGTTACAGCAGAATTAAACATGGATCCAACAGATCCAAGTTTCGGTGCCGGACTTGGAGCAAATGCTTCATGGGAAAATGTTCTTGGAGCAAAATTGACACTACTAGCAGGAGGACATTACGGAAAATCAGGACTAATGCTCGGAGTCGGAGTTCTTATCACACGCAAAAACGTAGGATTAAGAATCGCAGAAAACAAAGCAGAAATCGAACAAAAAACAGGACTTGCATCACCTGAATGGGAAGCATTCAAGACTTCAAAAGGACAAAATGTAGAACAAAGATACGAACTTCTTAAGAAAGTTACAAAACTATATTCTACCCTTGTACAACCATTAGAATCGACATTTAATCCGACACATGAAGACGTAGTTTACCTAATCGACAGCCTTAAAGACAAAATCACAGACCAAGCGGTCGACAAGATCGCAAGTTCTCCATGGGAATTCTTCCACGGAGTTGGACTTATGGCCACACCATACCCACCAGCATTGATGCCGGTTTTGGTATTCAAGATCGGATCTGCAAAAGTTTACATTCCAAACAGAAGCGAAATCGGAAAGATGAGAGATTCTATTTCCGATAAGGTGATGCAATTAAAACTAAGAAAAGCCGTCGAGGACGCAGATAAGAAAATCGCTGCAGCTCAACCTATAGAAAGACCACAGGTACAACCTCAACCACAAGAAGGAGCGGCAGAATCAGGACAAGAAGTAAAAACGAAATTTGTCCCAGCCGACCAAACAGGAGAACAATCATATTCTCCAGATGGAAGATTAAGAACAAGAATAAAAGGTAAATCATTCGAGTTTGCAAAAAATCTTGCAGAAAAGGAAGAAGCAGCACCAGTCGAAGGAAAAACACCTGAAGCTGAAAAAGCACCAAAAACAGAAGAGCAAAAGGCAGAAGAGTTCAACGACAAACTAAGACAAGCGGTTGAAATACAACTCGGTGAAGAAAAAGACGGTAAACGCGAACTTCAAGTCCTAAACACATACAATAAAGACGTCGAAGTCTACATCGATCCAAATATGGACGTAGAAGAACTTGGACTAAAAGTAGAAGGAGGAAAATTAATCCTTCTTGGAGACACAGACGACCTTGTCATAACACGTGAAAGATTCTTCATGCCATTCAAATCACAAAAAAGTGAAGGAAACATAAAAGATATCATCGTCCTAAGAAATAAAGGTTCAGTAAAAGGAGAAATCACAAGAGAATGGATTGAGAAATATTCAGGCTCATACGCTGAAAAACTAGAAGGAGAAGCAGGATTCACAATTGAAAAAGGATATGGACTTGCCGCTCAGGCAAACATAAAAGGAGAAGAAGCATTCACAGCCGAAGAAGAAACAGCTCTAAAAGGAGTTTCATCAAAGAAAGCCGAAGCTGCGAAAAAGAGACAAGAAGCATTCAAGGCTAGAGAAGCAAAAATTGTAAAAACAAAAGAAGATATAGAAGCTGACAAAAAAGGTTTCGAAACACGAAAAGCCGACTGGGATGCCCGTGCAAAGGAAAATCAAGAAATGGACAAATCTACAGAAAGACGCCACAAAGCACTAGGTGCGATAGATCAAGCACAATATAAAGCACAAGAACTCTCTAAAGAATATCGGCAAGATCTCTTAAAACTAGCAAAAGACCCAGCTTTTCAAGAAGAACTAGGCTCCGTAGTGGAAGATGACAACAAAGTTAAAGAATTAATAGTTAAATACTCAAAAGACAAAGATAAAGAATATCCAGGGCTACAAGGTATAGATAAACCAGGACATGAACAAGCGCTGGACAATG